>Ga0256837_1000954_pt1 | contig 21484 bp, 27 predicted proteins | sample 4562384metaG_FD_185976 | JGI IMG/M metagenome (GOLD analysis project Ga0256837, IMG submission 185976) | Hydrothermal vent microbial communities from Guaymas Basin, Mexico - 4561-384 | ecosystem: Environmental > Aquatic > Marine > Hydrothermal vents | place: Mexico: Guaymas Basin | collected...
CTTTATCTCTACACCCATTTTTTTTGTTGAACTGCTATTATTTTCAATAATTCCTTTAGATGCTCTTTCTAATCTATCTCCGATAGTTGTAAAAAAGTTTTTTGCCATATTTGTATCGAAAATAACTTTTCCATTATCTGTACTTAGTCCCATTTGATATAGAGTTGAAGAGTTTCTTTCTTTCTCTAATCTTTCTCTTTTTTCAGCTTCAGCTATTTTCTTCTCCTCTTCTAATCTCAATTCTTTTTTAAGCTTTATTATCTGTTCTTGTTTGTACCGTTCTGCTTCCTGAGCTTTCTTTATCTCTTCTTCCGATTGACAACCAGAAAGAGATAATATGATTATAAATAATATTAAATATTTTATGTTTATATCTTTAAAATTCAAATCCACCACCTTCTCCTTTATTCATACTCTCATAGACAGCTGTTAAATAGGAATCTCTTGTCGTACAACTATTTATCTCTTTGCATCCTAAGCAACTATTTAATCCTTTAGAGGTTTGACATTTTTTTAGCTCTTCTATTTTATCCTCTAAAGCTATCTCCCATTTATCCATGAATGCCATTAATTTAATCCATAAGCTTTTTTCATTGCTTCTATCTCATAATTTGAGCCAAAGAAACAAGGTGAAGTATCATGAGGATGTGATGGAATTAACTCCATTAATCTATTTCCATTTTCATCTATTGCTTGACCACCAGCCTCTTCATATATAAGTGCAAAAGGAATAACTTCAAATAGTTGTCTAAGTTTTCCATCTGGTTTATCTGAAGTTGCTGGATAGGAAAATAATCCACCACCTTTTAGAAGAATTTGATGTAAATCTGGAACCATCCCACCACTATATCTCAATCTATACCCTTCATCAAATAAAGATGTAACAAATTTCTTATGATTAGGAGTCCAATTCATTTGTGTTCCACCAGGAGCATTCTGATTTCCTTTTTCATTTAGTACAATCTCTCCAATCTCTTCAAAATGATTTCTTCTAGTACAATAAAGCATTGGTCTTGAACCTCTGAATGCAACTATCATCTCTATCCGAGGTCCATATATAACATAAACTGATGCTACCATATTTTCTGCTCTTAATTCACCTTCATAAATTCCAAAGATAGAACCAACTGATAAATTTACATCAACTAAACTAGAACCATCTAATGGGTCATAACATATTGTATATTTCCCATCATCATGAAGATGATGAACACCCTCTTTTTCTTCACTTACAAGGTCTTTTACTCTTCCAATTTTAGCAAATACTTTTTCTATAATAATATCGCTTTGAACATCTAATTTAAGTTGATCTTCTCCAGAAGAGTTCTCACTATCACTATATCCTAAATCCTCCATTTTAATCGCTTCATCTATTCTATGTGCTATCTCTTTTATTGCATCTATAATATCTTCCATAATCTATATCTCCTTTGCATTTGTTTTTATCCAAGATATAATATCTTGTGTATTATTTAAATCTAATATATCTATCGAATTTGGTATCTCAATATTTTTTATACTATTATCTGTTGCCATAGCTTCACTATAATCAAAATAACTCTCTTCTATATTATTTCTAAATATTACTATTCTAGGAAGTGGTAAGGTTTTTAAACCCTCGACTAAAAGATAATCAAAATCTTCTAACATATTAATAATTTCATCTAATGATTTTTCTCGTTGTGAGAGATATGTAGTCTTTGTAGATGATGCAACAATAACCTCTGCACCAGTTTGCGAAAATTTATAACTATCTTTACCCTTAACATCAAATATAGCTTTATCTTTTGGGTCATGTTTTATAATAGCAACTTTATGGCTCTTTATAAGCTCTATTGCTATTTTTTCAATAAGTGTTGTCTTTCCACTTCCTGATGGTCCTGTAAAAGCCACTGCATATCTTTTTTGCACATTAAACCTTTTTATAACTTGAGTAAAATATCATTATACATCACTTTCATTTTAGTTATGTTAAAATGGTTATAAATATAAGGGAGTTAATTATGTTAAAAAGTAAATTATATTACTTGGTAGTATATATTATTTTAGTTGGAGTTTTTTTTGGTTGTAGCTTTAAAAATGAGAAAAAAATGCAAAAATCTTTTGATAAACATTTAATAAGTCAAAAAAAACTACAAAAGAGTGAAAAGATTAAAATATCAGAAAATGGTGAAACAAAAATAGCACTTACTGCTACATATTTAAATGGATTTAATTCTCTAAAAGATAAATATGGAAAGATAAAAGAGAAATTTATAATTGGGATATATCAATCAAATGATGTTTATAGTATTGGACTAAATAGTAATGAGCAAAATTTGACATTACATATAGTAGATTCTAGAACAGACAAAGATTTAAGTGATGAAGAGGAAAAAATTAGAAGAGCTGGATACGATTCACTTCCTATAACAATGGTAAAAATAGAATCAAATAATAAATTATTACAAAATATACCATTAGTTAATAGTTGGAGTAAATATTATTTTATAGAATTTCCACATACAGAGCATAAACAGTTCTCTGTAATTTTTCAAAATAACCAATTTGCATCAGGTAAAAAATATAGCTTAGATTTTGCTAAAAATAAGAAATATTTGTATTTTACAGAGGAAGAGAAGAAAGAATATGCCATATTAAAATAATTTTATTCTATAAAGTGTTACTTTTTGTTATTATTTAAAACTTTTTGATTATTTTCTACTAAAAAACTATCTATTTAACAAAAGATAATACTATAATTTTAACAATCTTAAACAAGGAGACACTCATGAAAAAAGTTATCGTTTTCGCTGCAATCGTTCTTGCAACTCTTTCTTTTGCAAGTGAAGCACCAGCTGCTGATACTGCACCTGAAACAAACACAACTGCACCAGCTGCAAAATAGTTTGTCGCAGAGTATTTTTAATACTCTGCATCTTCTTAACTTACAAAACTTCTTAAAAATTTCTCTTTTACGATATAATTGCTTTAATAAATAAATATGGATGGTATTGCGTATGAAAATTTCTGTTATTGGAACAGGTTATGTAGGTCTTGTTAGTGGAGCTTGTTTTGCACAGATGGGGAATAGTGTAATTTGTGTTGATATTGATGAAAAAAAGATAGAAAATCTTAAGAATGGTATGATTCCTATATATGAACCATTATTAGAAGATATGGTTATAGAAAATTATAAAAAAGAATCTTTAAAATTTACAACCAATATGCAAGAAGCTATTGAAAATTCAAATATTACATTTATTGCTGTTGGAACTCCTATGGGAGAAGATGGTTCTGCAGATTTGCAATATGTTTTAGCTGTTGCTGAAAGTATTGGTAAATTAATGGAACATGATATGATAATTGTAGATAAATCAACGGTACCTGTCGGAACAGCTGAAAAAGTATCTAAATCAATCCAAGATGAATTAAATAAAAGAGGTCTTGAATTATCTTTTTCTGTTGTATCAAATCCAGAGTTTCTCAAAGAAGGTGCTGCAATTCAAGATTTTATGCATCCTGATCGTGTTGTTATTGGAACTGATAATAATGAAGCTATGGAGATAATGCACTCATTGTACTCTCCATTTATGAAAACTAGAGATAGGTTTATTGGCATGGATATTAAATCTGCTGAAATGACTAAATATACTGCAAATGCTATGTTAGCAACCAAAATTAGCTTTATGAACGAAATAGCAAATATATGTGAAAGAGTTGGGGCTGATGTAAATAAAGTTCGTAATGGAATTGGTTCTGATAGTAGAATTGGATATAGCTTTATATACCCTGGGTGTGGATATGGTGGAAGTTGTTTTCCCAAAGATGTTCAAGCATTAGCTAAAACAGCTAAAGATTATGGATATATTCCAAAAATTCTTGATGCTGTTGAAGCAGTTAATAATTCTCAAAAAAGCGTAGTATCTAATATGGTTATAAATAAATTTGGTGAAGATCTAAATGGAAAAACTTTTGCAATATGGGGATTAGCATTTAAACCAGAAACAGATGATATGAGAGAAGCTTCTTCTTTAACTATTATTAGTGAATTGTCTGCTAGAGGTGCAAAAATTGTAGCTTATGACCCAAAGGCAATAAAAGAGGCTAAAGAGCATTATTTAAAAGATAATCATAGTGTTAGTTATGTTGAAAGTAAATATGATGCACTAAAGAATGCTGATGCAATGATACTAGTTACAGAATGGCAAGAGTTTAGAAGTCCTGATTTTGATGAGATAAAAAAACTCCTAAAAAATCCAATATTCTTTGATGGTAGAAATCAGTTTGATAAAGATAGAATGCTAAAAATAGGTTTTGAATATTTTCAAATAGGAGTAAAGTAGATGGAATATAAAATAGCAGTTATAGGATTAGGATATGTTGGATTACCCTTAGCACACGCTTTTTCTAGTCAATATAAGGTAGTAGGATTTGATATAGCCCAATGGAGAATAGACGAATTAAACAAGGGAATAGATAGAACGCTCGAACTTAATGAATCTCAAATGAAAGATGGATTAAATAATGAAATAAAATTTAGTTCAAATATTAAAGATATAGAAAGTTGTAATATATATATAGTAACTGTGCCAACACCTATAGATAGTTCAAATAAACCTGATTTAACACCATTAATTAAATCATCTCAAAGTGTTGGAAAAGTTCTAAAAAAAGATGATATTGTAATCTATGAATCTACTGTTTATCCCGGTGTAACTGAAGAAGTATGTGTTCCAGAGCTAGAAGCTATTTCTGGATTAAAATTTAATAAAGATTTTTATTGTGGATACTCTCCAGAGAGAATTAATCCAGGAGATAAAGAGCATACTGTTACAAAAATTTTAAAAGTAACAGCTGGGTCAACTCCAGAGATAGCAGATAAAGTTGATAACTTATATAAATCTATTATTACAGCAGGAACATATAAAGCATCATCTATAAAAGTAGCAGAGGCATCTAAAGTTATAGAGAATACTCAGCGAGATGTTAATATTGCATTAATTAATGAGTTGGCTTTAATATTTGATGCTATGGATATAGATACAACAGAAGTTATAGATGCAGCTTCTACTAAATGGAATTTTATAAAATTGAAGGCAGGATTAGTTGGTGGACACTGTATAGGTGTTGACCCATATTATTTAACGCATAAAGCTCAAGAGTTAGGGTATAAACCAAACCTAATTTTGGGTGCTAGACAAATAAATAATGGAATGAGTAAATATATAGCTGAAAAATCTATAAAACAGATGATTATAAATGATAAAAAAATTAAAAATGCAACAGTTTTAATTTTAGGATTAACATTCAAAGAGGATTGTCCAGATACTAGAAATTCAAAAGTATTTGATATTATAAATGAACTAGTAGGTTATGGCTGTAAAATAGATGCTTTCGATCCGTGGATAAAAAAAGATGAAATAGAAAAATCAAACTTTAGCTTTATAAGCAATCCATTTGATGAGACAAAAAAATATGATGCTATTATTACAGCAGTATCTCATAAAGAGTTTATAGATTTAAAAAGGTCTGACTACGAAAAAATAAGCTCAGGAGAGGCTGTATTGATAGATATTAAAGGAATTATAGATAATCCTAGCTGGAGATTATAGGAGTAACAAGTTAAGTTAAGTTATTATATACTAAACTTTTAGATGATATTTAAATTTTAAAAGGATTTTTTATGGGTTTAGTAAAACTTTTAGTAGCAGGTGCAATTGTATTTTTTATTCTAATTGTAGGGATTAATAAATTTAAGAGTGAAGATGAGAGATTAATGAGTAAAGGTGAACTTTTAGCTCAAGAGGATCAAAAGGGCTATAAAAGAGATATTGTAGGTGATACCGTTTTGATAAAAATTGATGCACCATTAGCAAAAAGAATTGATATTTGGAAAAGAAGTCCAATGCATGAAGAGTTTCTCTCTTATTTTCCTAAGTTTGAGGATATGAAACTTTTTGTTGATGATATAGTTAAAGATGATGAACTTAAATCTGTTATTATTAAACAACTTACAAGTGTAGAAGATGATTTTTTCTCTGGAAATATTGGAGATTTTGAAGCTAAAGAGAAAATAGATAAAATCTAAGAGTCGTCCTTAAATAGGACTTCTCTAAGTTTATTTTTTAGGCTTAAGATATGCACCTACTGACCAATGTCCTGTTTTATCATTAACAGTGGCTCTTAATTTAAGTGTATATCTACCAGCTTTTGATATATTAATATCTGGAGTTTGGTAATACTTGCCATTATATGGTATAACTTCTATCATATAATCTTCTCTTGTACTATGAGGTCTTGTTAATAAAAATGATACTTTAGCGTCTTTTACGATAGTTCCATCTCTCTTTTTAACAATATAATCAAACTTATTTATGCCATCTGATAATACAACTAACTCTGGTTGAATTCTATTACTATAAATATTATCTGTCATAATTATAGTTTTAATGCCTGATAAACTCATTGTATAATCTTTATCAAAAGCCTCTTTACTTGTCATAATATCATTAATATTTATATCAGCTTCTTGATATTTCATCATATAATCATTTGTCTCTTGAACAGGTAGTGATATAGCAGTTTTAATCGTCCAATAACCCAATCCTATTGCAAGAAATAGAAATCCAACTATCATATGTGGCCAATAGCTTATCTCTTTTTTATTTCCCATTTTTTGCCTTTTCTATTCTTGGTCTTATAAAGAAAATCCAGAAGAGAAGCACAGAACCTGTTAATACAATATATTTTAATATAGTAACTACAGTATGCGTCTCATTAGGTATAGTTTTTGTCATTTGAATACCTTTAGCATCTGCAATTTGATCTGCCAACTCGGAATATGACTGAACAACTCCAATATTATATTTATCCTCTTTACTATTTTTATCTTTTGATGCTACTACATCAATTGCATAATCTTTGACAGTTGAACTATCATATAATAATGCTATATCTTTTGAAGATGGAATAAGTCCAACTCTTCCTCTTTCACCTGATTTTTCTGTAATAATTGCATTTGGTGCAAATACTAACACTACGAAAGGCTTACTTAACTGTTTATCCATATCCATTACGTACTCTACTAAATTGAATCTCTCTGGAAATACTCTATTTGTTGCAATAACATAAGTATATATATCTGTCTTAGATGTCAATTCATTTCCAATATCTTCAATTATCTTAGAAGCTTTAGGTGTTAATAAATCATTTTTAATAAAATTTGTAGAGTTTAAAAGAAGTGGTAACAGAAAAGCAAGTAGGGATAAACCCACTTTTGCTTTTTTCATAATTAACCTACATATAAGTGATTAACAGTCATAACTGACCAAAGTGTAATAGTTGCTAAAATAACTAAACCTATCGCAAGAACTTTATCCATAATTCTAATCATCGCTTATCCTTTATTCTTTAGCATCTTGAAATGCAAAGTTTGCATTATCTTTATTGTTAGCTTTTAGATTATTGATATCCAAAATAGGTGCTGGGTCATAAAAGTTACTAGAACTACCTTGTTGAACGCTAATTCCCCAAGTTGTTAAACCTACAAGAATACTAAGTAGCAAGGCAGTTGCAATCAACATGCCTGTAACACCATGTAGACCAAAAACTGCTCTATTTGTATTTTCTTCTACTGACATATAATACTCCTATTGTTGTTGTATAGATTGAATATAAGTTGCAAGTGCTTTCTCTTGAACTTCTGTAAATCTACCTTTGAATGATGGCATCATACCGATAACACCTTTTTTACCATTTGCTAGTACATGTTTAATAACTTCATTATCATACTCTGCAATATTTGGAGACATACCATCATTACCTTTACCATCAGCACCATGACAACCAGCACAAACACCAAAAGCAGCTGGAGCATCGCCCTTCATTCCATCAGCAACATATTTAGCTGCTATCTTTGCATCTTCACCAAAAGCCATTCCACCAGGCATAGCACCCATTGGATAATGTAATTGGTCAGAACCATTTTCAATAATATCAAGTACTTGAGCTTCACTTTCTCTTGAGGAAAAATCTTGAGATTTTCCAGAAAGACCATCTCCTGTTTCACCATGACAAGGAGCACATTGAACTAAAAATATTGACTCACCAATCTGTTGAAGAGTATCTGAATCAGCATCTTTATATTTAGCCTCAAATTTTTCTTGATGAGCTAAAACCTCTTCATTATATTGACCAATTTGACTAAATGCATTTACAGGATAACCTACAAACCAATACCATAAAGCCCAAATCATTGTAGCAAGGAAAGAGTATGCCCAACCAGAAGGAAGTTCATTTTTATACTCACCAATACCATCCCAATTTTCATCAGCTAATTCGCCTGTTGCCGTATCGGTTTTCATTTGATTGATATATTTAATTGATACACCAGCTGATAATCCAGCAATTACTAATGCACCAAGCATTGTAATTATATTAATTGGATCACTTAAATCTATATCCAAAGACATAACAACTGCTAGTGTAGCTATCATTAGCACTGCTGCAAATGCAAGTCCTTTTATCATTAACGCATTCATTTATTCTCCTCCTCATTTTCTTTCAGAGTTTTTGGATTAGGAACAATTGGCTTACTGTCTATATTATCGTCAAGAGCAATATTTCCAAATTTTTCATAATCACTTTCACCCTTTTTTTCACTTCTATATAGATGAATGATATATCCATATAGCAAAACTACTAAAAAGATAGTCATAAAGAAGTTGGCATAGCCTTGTAATTCTCTTATGTCCACTTTTTATCCTATTACTTTAATCTATTCATGTATGCAATAAGTGCAACAATTTCAGGAATTTCACCATTTGCTACGGCATCTTTTACATCTTTATTTTTCATATTCTTAACAACTTCTTTAGCTTCTGCCAATACCGTCGGTTTATGTGCTTCCCAAGCCTCTCGTGTGCCTTTAAACTCATCCCCATAAGGTGTATGAAAAACTTTTTTAACTGTTACAGCTTCAGCATATGCTGTTTCAATATCAGCAATATTTGTAAACATATGTTTATATGCTGGCATAATAGATTGAGGAACAACTGACTTTGGGTCCCACATATGATTTTCATGCCAATCTGTTGTACGATAATTTCCTACACGGTGAAGGTCTGGACCAGTTCTTTTTGAACCCCAAAGGAATGGTCTATCATAAGCATATTCTCCAGAAAGTGAAACTTGACCATATCTATCTGTTTCAGATTTAAATGGTCTAATTAATTGAGAATGACAAGCGATACAAGCATCTTTTTTATAAACTTCTTTACCAGCTAGTTCAAGAACTGTATAAGGCTTAAGCCCTATTACTGGTCTTGAAGCCTCTGTAAAGTTTGGCAAAATTTCAATAAGTCCTGCAAATGAAATAATAACAAATACTCCTACCGAAAAGAAGAATGGATTTTTTTCTAACCAATGAAACATAATAATCTACCTCCTTATGCCATAGGTGATTTAAACTGAGGCTCTTGAGTTAATTCTCTTGAAGCTGTCATAGTTTTAATCATATTGTAAGCAAACATTAAGAAACCTGTTAGGTAAAGAACACCTGATAAAGCTCTGATTGCGTAGTAAGGGTGAAGCACTGCTACTGTATCAATAAATGAGTACATTAAGTTACCATACTCATCAACAGCTCTCCACATCATACCTTGTGTAATACCTGCAATCCACATTGATGTGAAGTACAATACAACAGCAGTTGTTTGAAGCCAAAATTGAGTCTCTAATAAACTTTTTGAGTATATTTCTCTCTTAAACATTCTAGGTGCCATATGAAATAGACCAGCCATAATCATAAATACAACCCAACCTAAAACACCATCATGAACATGTCCAGGAATCCAGTCTGTAAAGTGAGCAATAGCATTTACTGATTTAATAGCCTGAATAGGACCTTCAAGAGTTGAAAGCATATAGAATGTAGATGCTAGTACCATAAATTTAATTAATGGATTCTCTGTAAGTTGATTCCACTCACCTTTCATAGTAAGAAGCATATTAATTGCACTACCCCAAGATGGAAGAATTAAAACAATAGAAAATACAGAACCCATAGTCTGCATCCAGTCTGGAACAGTTGAATATAGAAGGTGGTGAGAACCAGCCCAAAGATAAACAAACATTAAGCCCCAGAAAGATAAAAGAGATAATTTATATGAGTAAATTGCTTGACCTGATTCTTTTGGAAGGAAATAATATACCATAGCAACAATAGGAACAGTAAAACCAAATGCAACAGCATTATGACCATACCACCACTGTACAAGTGCATCATTTGTACCAGAATACATTGAAACAGAGTGCATAAAATTACCCAATCCATCTGTTAGAAAGTAAGTAGGAACAGCCATATTATTAAATAGATAAAGCGTAGCTATACCCAAGAATGTTGCTATATAATACCACATAGAGATATATAGAGTCTTCTCTCTTCTAATCCCAATAAGTCCAAACATTGAAATACCCCAAAGTATCCAGATAATAACAATAACAATATCTAGTGGCCACTCATATTGTGCATACTCTTTAGACTGACTATATCCCAAAAGAAGAGAAATAGTTGCAGCTAAAGCACCTACTAAATATAACCAAAAATGGATTTTACCTATAGTCATTAAAAACTTAGATTCAGCCATTGATACCTTAAGAACTCTCTGTCCGACATAATAAAATGTTGCAAAAACTCCACTAAGTGTAAATCCAAAAATAACCGTATTAGTATGAATTGGTCTCAATCGTGAGAATGTACCATATTCACCTAACATATAATTTAGTTCTGGAAATGCAAGTTGAGACGCGATTAGCGTTCCAATAAGCATACCTAAAAATCCAAACAAAATTGTTGTGTAAGTAAACAGTTTTGCTACAGAATAATCATATTCCAATGCAGCGTTTGATTGCATGCAATACCCCCTTGAAAAAATTACTAAAGCCTAATAAAAGACTAACAGAGAATTATAAGATGATTTATTATAAGAAGTGCTTAATGAGTAAACTTGAGAATTAATAACTATTATTTAAAGTTATATAGAGGGTATATAGATATAGAAGTGTTTCAAATCTTCACTTATTAACACTAGATAGGAGAAAAATACTCCTATCTAGTGTTACTTTTTGTTAACTCTTACACATCTAATATGACGAGTATAGTTTTTTCCATTTGCATCAGTAGCACCTGTTTTGAAGTTAATACCCCATACTTTATCACTATCGCCAATATAAGGTGTTGATGACCAATAGTATACAGAGCCTCCCGAAGAGAAGCCATCTAAAATAGCTGGATTATATTTTGTATAATCTACGATAGAACTAAGTTCCTGTAGTGTTGGCATTCTCCAATTATTATACTTTCCTGCTTTTAAATTTTCACAAAACTTCTCTGCTTCTTCATAAGTTACCTTCTCTGATGTTGCAGAACGATTATCTTGCCAACTCAAACCAGTTTTATTATGAACAACAACATCACCAGATACCAATAAACCTACACTAGCTAAAAATAGTAGAACTTTTTTCATTTTAATCCTTTTTTGATTTAAATATTCTAACAGAATAATAATTTATTATAAATTAGATTTTCCCTTAGCACTCTGTATTGAATGAATATATTGATAATCAATTACAATATTTCTCTCTTTTGGTAAATTCTTACTTAGCCTATCTAAGATATCTTCAAAATCTTTAAATAGATAATTAGCCATAGAGCCTGGAATTGGATTTATCTCGTTTAATAGAACCTCATCACCAACAACAAAAAAGTCACATCTTATAATAGAACCTAAAAATAAAGGGTCATATAGTTTTTTGAATGTATTTTGTATTTTTACTTCTATCTCTTTACTTAAAGATGCAGATATCACAGTTGAATCTCTTGAAAAATCCATATATTTCTTTTCAAAATCTAAAAACTCCTCTTTTTGAGGCTCTTCTATAATTGATAATTCCCATTCATCACTTTTTAAACCTGCTTGATTGTACTCTTTTACTCCATCAATAAATGGTTCTATTATTATATCATTATCAAATTCAAATGCTACATCTAAGGCATAATCTAATTCACTCTTATCTTTTACAATAGATACACCAATACTACTTCCTAATCTTACAGGTTTTATAATTACGGGATAGGAAAGTTTTAGTAATCTTTCATCTGATTTTGATAAATGTTGATACTCAACTACACTAACACCAATGCTTTGAGCAAATAACTTTGTATATAATTTATTATAACTAATGACTGATGCTTCTAATCTTGGTGATATAAAAGGTATATTATAAAATTCCATTAAAGAAGCCATTTTTCCATCTTCTCCATCTCGTCCATGAATTAAGTTTATAGTTATATCTGTAGAAACTATTTTATCCCCAAATATCCTATTAGTAAAAAATCCACCTTGCTTTAGAGTCAATTTTTTACATTTTTTATATTGACCTGAGCTAAATAACTTTGAATTTATAGTTGAACTTTCAATTAAATAAAACTCTCTGTCTTTATCTATAAATATAAATGTGAGTTCACTCTTTTTTAAAACTTTTTTCATAGTGATTGCACTCACGATACTTATCTCATGTTCATAACTAGAAGCTCCAAATAAAATAGAAATATTCATTAATAATAACCTTTTTAATAATTATATCTATATTATGATTATGATATAATTTATTTTATGTTACTACTTATTATTTTAAAAAAAATTATTTACATATTTATTATGCTATTTTTAATATCCATCATTTCATTTTTTATGATACATTTAGCACCAAATAGCTTCTTTTTAGCAGGTGGACTAAATCCTAATATAACTCCTGAAGCAATAGCCCATTTAAAATCAGTTTATGGATTAGATAAACCTTTATATATACAATATTTAATGTGGTTAAAAGCTATAGCTGGATTTGATTTTGGATTATCGTTTGCAAGTGGAAATGAGGTAATTAATGAAATTTATAATAGAGTAGGAATTACTCTTATTATGAATTTTATAGCTATGATATTTGTATTTTTCATAGCAATTATATTTGGAGTCAATAGTGCCTTAAGAGGTGGAAAATATGAAAGAGTAATAAAACAACTATCTCTACTTAGTTACTCCACTCCATCATTTTATTTGGCTCTTCTATTAGTCCTAACTCTTGCTTTAAATATTCCAATATTTCCTATTAGTGGATTGGAGAGTTTTGAGACGAAGGAAGGGGTATATCATATTATAGATATGCTTTATCATCTTATTTTACCTATTAGTGTTATGATTTTTGTAGGATTTGGTTCTCTTCTATTATATATTCGTTCCTTGACTCTTGATATTTTAAAAAGTGATTATATATTTTATGCAAAATCTCAAGGTGTTAATGAAAAAAAATTAAAAAAAATTTATATCTATCCAAACTTAAGACCATTTATTATTACAATATTAGGTTTATCACTCCCTGCTCTACTTGGAGGAAGTGTTATACTAGAACAAATATTCTCCATTGATGGAATGGGTCTATTATTTTATCAAAGTGCGTTAAGCAGAGATTATCCAGTTATTATGGGAATTATGATGATTGGTGCATTTTTAACTCTTTTAGGAAATGTTATTGCAGATTTAATTCTATTAAAAATTAATCCACATTATAAATAATGGTTTTTATGTTATTATTTGAATATAAATAAAACTTTAGGAGTTATTATGATAAAAATATTATTAATAGAAGATGATTCTGAACTAGCACTAATTTTAACTGCTTATCTTACCAAATATGATATGGAGATAATAGGTGCAGAAGACCCATATATTGGATTATCACTATTAACTCAACATGATTTTGATTTAGTAATTTTGGATTTAACTCTTCCTGGAATGGATGGATTAGAGGTAATTCCAAAAATTAGAGAGAGTTCAAATATACCAATAGTAATATCTTCGGCAAGAGATGATATTACAGATAAAGTGGTTGGTTTAGAAAGAGGGGCTGATGATTATATGCCAAAACCTTATGACCCAAGAGAGTTAGTTACACGAATTAAAACTATATTGAGAAGAACAAATATGCCAGAGGCTCAAGAGGTAGAAAAAACAGAATTATTTAAAGTTGATAGAGCATCAAGAAGTATACTATTTAAAACTAAAATGTTAAATTTAACAGCTGCTGAATATGATGTATTATCAATGTTAATATCACATAAAAATGGTTCTGTTTCAAGAGAACAATTATTATATGAAAGTGAACATATTGATGATGATAGTTCCATAAAAAATATAGATGTAATTATATCTAGGATTAGACATAAAATAGGGGCTATTGATAATGAAAATATATATATTAAACCTATTAGAGGTATAGGTTATCTTCTTATCTCCAATCCATAATTAAAATAAGTTAAATATGAAAAATTTATCTGTTACAACATTTATAAATATTTTATTTACACAAGCTATTATAATTCTATTGATAACTTTCTTTGTCTTTATATCTTGGGATAAGGAGAGACGAAAATTAGAAGAAATTAGCCACTATAAACTAATTGCTGATGCTTTTTTATCAAATGTTCAACTTAACCCAACAGAAGAGAAGCTAGAAATATTTTATGAAAACTTTTCTGTAAAGCAGATTGATGTAGTTAAAACACAGAAAAAAATTAAAAAAGATGGAAAAACTATTTTTGAAGGTAAATCAATATATGGGAAAGTTCGTGTTTTTGAGATAAGTGGGGAGCATGTTATTTATGTTCAAAGATTGGGATATAATCTTATGCTTTCAGATGATAGACCAACTAATTATAACTTTAAAATTGCTATATCTATAGGAATTCTTCTAATTTTATCTTTACTACTATTATATATTGCCATTCTAAAAAAATTATATCCATTAAAACAGCTTCATAAAGAGATAGAAGAGTTTGCCAAAGGAAATATGGACGTAAAAATCACATATCAAAATGATGACGAAATAGGTAAAATCGCAAAAAACTTTGATGATGCTATTTTACATATAAAAGAGTTAATAAGTTCTAAAAATCTTTTTATGCGTAATATGATGCACGAGTTAAAAACTCCTATTACAAAAGGTAGAATAGTAGTTGAATCAATTGATGACGAAATGGTTAAAGGAATTTTAATTAGAGCATTTGAGAGAATGAATGAATTAATTAAAGAATTGGCTCAAGTTGAGAGGGTGACTACCAGAAATTTTGTTCCATTAATTGAACCAACTACTCTAAATAAAGTTATAGAGGAGAGTCAACATATGCTGATGGACGATATAAAAAAAATTGTTATTGATGTTAAGAATATAACATTTCAAACAGATTATAGACTTTTAGCTTTAGCCATCAAAAATCTTTTAGATAATGGCATTAAATATAGTATTGATAAGCAAGTAAAATTAGAAGCAAAAGATTGGAAACTCATTAAAATAATATCAAAAGGTGATGGGCTTCAATATCCACTAGCATATTATACAGAGCCATTTTCACAAGAAGAGAAGAGAAGTGAAGGTTTCGGATTAGGTTTATACATTGTTCACTCAATTCTTAAAAAACTAAAATATACTTTAGGATATAGATATCAAGATGGAGAGAATATATTTGCTATAATCTCTGACACTAAAAATAATCAAATTGGAAATATTTAATGTACTTTAAAACTATAGATTTTGCTAGATATTCTAGTATTAAAATTGGTCAAGCAGTAGAAGTTTTAGTATTAGAAAAAGGTGATAATATACCTACTGATAGATATTTAATAGGTGGTGCAAATAATCTTCTTATATCCCCTAATCCTCCTTTACTTATGATGTTAGGCAAAGATTTTACTAAAATTAATTTAGAAAATAAGATATTAATAATAGGTGCATCAATGCCTACAGGTAGAGTTGTATCATTTGCAAGGAAACATAATATAGCTGGATTTGAATTTTTAGCTAAACTACCTGGAACTGTTGGTGGTATGTTGGCAATGAATGCAGGAGTTAAAAGCTATGAAATCTTTAATATATTAGATTCTATTAATATTAATGGCAAGTGGATTAAAAAAGATGATATAAAACATGGTTATAGATTTGCTAAATTAAACGGTATTGCATTAGAGGTAAAATTCAATATAGATTATGGCTTTTCTCAAGAGTTATTAAATGATTTGGTTAATCTCCGTTCCAATCAACCAAAAGAACCAAGTGCTGGTTCAGCATTTAAAAATCCAAAGAATGATTATGCAGGTAGACTAATAGAATCAGTTGGATTAAAAGGTTTTAGATATGGAAATATGGCATTTAGTGATATTCATTCAAATTTTATAGTAAATTTAGGCAATGGTGAATTTAAAGAGGCAAAATATCTAATAGACTTAGCAAAAGAAAAAGTATTAAAAAGATTTGATATTTTATTAGAAGAAGAGATAAAAACTTTAGCCAAAAAAGATTGACTAAAGTAAAGTATAAATTCATAATATTTTAATACATTCCAAATTATTGATTAATCTTCTCTTTTATCTCTTTTGCTAAAGATGAAATCTTGATAATTTTTTGACTATCTGATATTGAACTATCTAAAAGGATTTTTACAAAAGCTGAACCTACTATAACTCCATCAACACCTTTTACTTTATCTTTTGCTGTATTTTCATCAACTCCAAATCCTACATAAATTGGTGTTTTTGAATAGTCTCTAATTTGAGATATTACATTATCCAAACTTTCACTTTTCCCAGATCCTGTAATTCCTGCATATGCCACTAAATAAATAAATTTCTGTGCATTTGAAGTAATCATTTCTATTCTATCTTTTGTATCAGTTGGAGCAATAAAATCTATTAAAGATAATCCATTCGCCTCTATATCTTTTTTATATGGTAATGCCTCTTCGTAAGGTAAATCAGGAATAATAAATCCATTAACTCCACTCTTTTTTGCTTCATTAATAAATATATCCATACCTTTATGATAAAAAGGATTAAAATATCCCATCCATAGAGTATCAATTGATGGTGCTATTTTTTGAGATGCTTCAAATAGATGATTTATTTTAAATCCATTTTGGAGTGAATATAAATTTGCTTTTTCTATAACTGGACCATCAGCTACAGGGTCAGAAAATGGCATTCCGAGTTCAAGTGTGTCAACACCAGAATCTGCTAATGATAGAGCTAAATCTACAGTAAAATCAATATTTGGGTATCCAGTAGTTATATATGCTACAAGTTTTTTCATTGTTTCTCTTTTTGTTTGGACTCTTAGAAAGTCTCTTATAATAATTTTGTGATATTATACATTTAATTAGATAAAGCATACTAAAAAGGAAATAGTTTTGAATAAAAAAGTGACTCTAAAAAAACTCCAAAATATGAAAGGTAAAGAGAAAATTGTTATGATTACTGCCTATGATGCACTCTTTACCTCTCTCTTTGATAATGAAGTTGAGATAATTCTTGTTGGAGATAGTTTGAATATGAGTTTTGCAGGAAAAGAGGATACTCTAAGTGTTACTATGGATCAGATGATATATCACACACAAGCAGTATGCAGAAAAGCAAATCATAGTTTCGTATTATTTGATATGCCATTTGGAACTTATACAGATAAGAAGATGGCGTTAAAAAATGCTAATAGGGCATATCAAGAGACTAGAGCTGATGCTATTAAGTTAGAGGGTGGAAAAGAGAAAGCTAAGATTGTTAAGTATCTTACAAAGAATTCTATAGCTGTATTTGGACATATTGGATTAAAACCACAACAAGTTAGAGCAGAAGGTGGATATTCTATTAAAGGAAAAGAAGAAGATGAAAAGAATGCAATTATAGAAGATGCAATAGCATTAGAAAAAGCTGGTGCAGTAGCTCTTATTATAGAAGGTGTTAAGCCTAATGTAGCTAAATCTGTTACGAATAGTGTTAGTATTCCAACTATAGGTATTGGTGCAGGTCTTTATTGTGATGGTCAAGTTTTAGTTTGGAGTGATACTTTCGGATTTTTTGAAGAATTTATGCCTAAATTTGTTAAGCAATATCTTGATGGTAGCAATAAAATTAAAGAAGCTATTAAAACTTATTCATCAGAGGTTAAGTCAGAAGCTTTTCCAGATGATAAATATACATATTAAATAAAAAGGATAGAAATGAAAAAAATTAGTATATTTTTAGTCAGTATATTTTTTATAAGTGGATGTGTAACAATTTCCCCTTACGAGAAACCTAATAAATTTGTTGAAGGGTCTATTATTACCAACAGCATTAAAGCTAGACTTATAAATACAAATGGTTTAGATAGTTTTCAAATAAGTGTATCAACCCTAAATAATGAGGTTCTTATTAGTGGATTTGTGGCAAATCAAGAGCAGAAAGATTTAGCTCAAAAAATAACTATGAATACAAAAGGTGTTAAAAAAGTAATTAATCATATAGAGATAATTCCATAAATTATGAATAGAGTTGTAGAGATAGAACGATTTGAGGGTGAGAGTTCTTATGAAATAACCCTTCGTCCGAGTAGTTGGGATGAATATATAGGTCAAGAAAAGATAAAAAAAAATCTTAAAGTATTTATAGAAGCAAGTAGACGAAGAGAAGAGGCTTTAGACCATATCCTTTTTTTTGGTCCAGCAGGTTTAGGAAAAACAACTATTGCAAATATTATAGCTTATGAGATGAATGCAAATATAAAAACTACATCTGCTCCAATGATAGAAAAATCAGGAGATTTAGCTGCTTTATTAACAAATATTGAAGAGAATGATATTTTATTTATTGATGAAATTCATAGAATGTCTCCTGCAATTGAAGAGATATTATATTCTGCAATGGAAGATTTTAGATTAGATATTATTATTGGTTCAGGTCCTGCTGCTCAAACTGTTAAGATAGATTTACCAAGATTTACATTAATTGGAGCGACTACAAGAGCTGGAATGTTATCAACTCCATTGAGAGAGAGATTTGGAATGCACTTTAGAATGCAATTTTATACCTCATCAGAATTATCTATCATTATTAATCAAGCATCAAAAAAATTAAATAAACCAACAGTAGAAGATGCCTCTATTGAAATAGCAAAACGAAGTCGTGGAACACCTAGAATAGCATTAAGACTTTTAAAGAGAGTAAGAGATTTTGCAGAGGTAGAGGATAGAGATATTATAGAGCTAGTAGTTACTCATTATGCTTTAAATGAGTTAGGAGTAAATGATATTGGATTTGATGAACAAGATATTAAATTTTTAGAATTACTAATATCTGCGAAAGGTAAGCCAATAGGATTAAGCACAATAGGGGCAACTCTTAGTGAAGATGAGGGTACAATAGAAGATGTAATAGAACCATATCTTATTGCCAATGGTTATATTGAAAGAACAGCTAGAGGACGAATAGCTACACTTAAAAGTTATGAACACTTCAGACTTAAATCATCATCTAAGAGGGAAAACCCTTTTGAATAGAATAAATTTAGTTCTACTTAGTTTTTTTGCATTTGCTTTAATTGGTGCATATAGTATATATAAACCATTTTTATTATCTATGATAGTAGCAATGCTTTTAACAATGGCTACATTTAATCTTACCAAGCAGATAAACAATAAATTCAAGTCAAGAAAGATAAGTTCTATGATTATGAGTACACTTTTAACTATTATTATATTTGTGCCTGTAATATATGTAACAACCATTGGTATTGAGTATCTCTCTAAGATAGATAAAGATACTTTAAAGTTAATTATTCGTTCTCTACAAGATTTTTTAAATAGTATACCCTATATAGATAGCCTTGCAGAAGAGTATCTTACAGAGGAACAACTTTTACAATCCAGCCAAGATGCACTATTTTATTTAACATCTTTTGGGAAAGCAGGTTTAGGATTTATTAAAAATATGCTTTTTGTAATTCTTTTCTATTTTATTATTAATGTGTATAGTGATAAAGTATTTGAACTTATTAAACTTCTTTTACCTATATCAAGATGTAAAAGTACAAAAATGATTAATGAAATTTCATCTACAATGGAAGTGGTATTTTATTCTACTATTGTAACAGCATTTTTAGAGGGTCTTCTATTTGGAGTTTTAGTTGGAAGTTTTGCACTTAATGGACTCTTATTAGGAATTATATATGGATTTGCTTCTCTTGTACCTGTTGTTGGTGGAGCTTTAGTTTGGGCTCCTGTATCTTTTTATGTTTGGAATAGTATTTCTCCAAGTGCAGGTTGGGTTATAATTATATATTCAATTGTAGTAATATCTATAATAGCAGACACTTTTGTAAAACCAATAATCATAAAGGTAATAAAAGAGGATATGTTGAAGAGTAATATAGATATAAATGAGTTAGTAATATTTTTCTCTATCTTAGCAGGAATGAGTAGTTATGGTGTTTGGGGGATGATTTTAGGACCAGCAATAACTTCTTTTTTAATTGCAATGACTAGAGTATATATTGAGTTTAATAGAGAGGATTTGGAGAAAATATAGTATAATTTTAATAATTTTATAGATGAGGTAATTATGGGACTATTTGAGAAAGATAATAGATTTAATTTAGCAAACTTAATAACATTTGGAAATATTTCATTTGGAGTTGTTGCTATATATTTTATTGTAGAGGGTAATTTTTTTGTAGCTATTATTTTAGCTTGGTTTGCTGGAGCATTTGATATTGCTGATGGTAAAGTTGCTAGAAAATATAATTTATCAACAGAGTTTGGCGTTCAACTTGATAGTTTCGGTGATTTTTTATCATTTGTAATTATGCCATCGTTTCTACTTTTTTATGCATTAAAAGGTGGAAAAGGTGGAACTGAACTATCACAGATAGGAGAAATTGGCTTAGGTATTATATTCATAATATATATTATAAGTGGACTTAGAAGATTGATTGAATTTAATTTAAAAGTTGATGCTGGTGGTGTTGCAAAGTTTTTTGAAGGTGTACCAACTCCTTTAGGTGCTATTTTATTATGGGCTTTATATCTCCTATTTACTTATGGAGTTATTCCAAATCCTTATATAATTGGATTTTTAGTTTTAACTATTGCATGGTCTTTGAATAGTAAACTTAAAATACCTCATCCTTAGGATATTTTTATGAATAAAATTTTGCAAAAGATTTTAGATTTTTCAGAGTTAGTCATGCTGAAACACTCTATATTCTCTTTACCATTTATTTTTATTGCTATGCTAGTAGCTAAAGATGGATGGTTTGGATGGGAACTATTTATCTTTGGGATTTTGGCAGCTGTTAGTGCAAGAAATTTTGCAATGGGTGTCAATCGTTACCTTGATCAAGATATAGATATATTGAATCCTAGGACTAAAAATAGACCATCTGTTGATGGAAGAGTTAGCTCAATTAGTATGATATTATTTATAATTATTAATGCATTAATTTTTATTGGAATAGCATATTTAATTAATGATTTAGCATTTAAATTATCTATTCCTATATTGGTTATTTTAGGTGGATATACTCTATTTAAAAGATTTAGTTCTTTGGCACATCTTATTTTAGGTATTAGTTTAGGATTAGCTCC
>Ga0256837_1000955_pt1 | contig 21484 bp, 30 predicted proteins | sample 4562384metaG_FD_185976 | JGI IMG/M metagenome (GOLD analysis project Ga0256837, IMG submission 185976) | Hydrothermal vent microbial communities from Guaymas Basin, Mexico - 4561-384 | ecosystem: Environmental > Aquatic > Marine > Hydrothermal vents | place: Mexico: Guaymas Basin | collected...
GGGTGTAGAGTGGTGTTAGTGTGTGGATTACTTTATAGATATATTTATATTTAAGAGTTAAATTGTTATAATTGTTAAATTTTTAAGGAGTACTTATGGGTGAACGAATCACAGATACAAGTATTTATGACACAGTAAAAGAAGAATTATCTTTATTGCTTGAAGCATATCCCAAAGAGTGTGTTTTAGAAGCTTCTTTATATATAGTAGATGGAAAAGCTATAAAAGAACTCCTTGATATGCAAAAGCTGCTTCAATTAGAATATTCTCAAGGGGATAGTGGTTCAAGACAGAAACAAAAAAGAAGAGGAGCCCCCCATAGGGAACCTTTCTCCTTAGAGACTCTTGTTAAGGTCATTAATTTTGATATGCCAGCAAATGCATACCAAACTTTTGAAAAAGAGAGTTGGAAACAAATCAACGATAGAGAGATTGTGTTTTCAATGCTCGATGAAGAGCTAATAAAGCATGAAAATAAAATAAGAGCTTTTACAAAAAGAAAATTAAAAGAAGATGGAGTTGCTCCTGAATTACAAAATGATATTCTCAACAGAATAGAAAAAGAGATCAGCGAAGCAAGGGTTGAAAAAGAGTATATTCAGGAGAATTTTGATTCTCTTGATGTTAGGATCTCTGGATATTTTGAAAAGAAAAAACATGCTGGTCTTAGATGGTATATCGAAAAAAGAAAACAAACTGATGTCAATTTAAGAAAACAAACTCCAAATGTTTTATGGTTCAAAGAATACACAGACGAGCAGAAAATCAGAAGAGATAATGAGCTTGTATATTATCTCAAAGATGCCAAGAGGGCCTTTGGAAATGTGTTTTATTCTCCATTCTCCAAAAGTGAAAGGGAGACAAACTAGATGTCTGAGCAAGAAGATGATAAAACGACACAGATACCTATCGGGCACAGAGGATATTCCTCTCAGTCTCTCCTTAGTGTATCTACTCTTATTGAGCACAAGGACTTTGTACAGGATGTTGTTTTTATTGAGATTAGAAAAGGTGTTCAAACCCCTCAAGGTTTTCGATATGATAAAAATACAGCAAAAAAGATGAAAATCAATGCTATTGAGCTTCGCTCTTTAGCTTATGCGATAAAACATCTCTTTAAATCAAAAAATCCTGATGTGACAAACTATAAAAAACAAACACGATCATCTATCTTAAGACTTAACTATTCTCCGGCCTGCGAAAACAAAGAGGAGACTTTTTATATTAATATTCACAACTCAAGTGCATCGAAAGATTTTGTTGGTGTCCCTTTTGAGGGTTATGATATTCTTAGCTTTGCTGAATCGCTACTCATAATGGCAAAAGAGCTAGAAGAGCTTTTCTTTAAATATCAAAGAAAAGTAAAAAAAGAACAATCCTAAAAACTGCAAAAATCCTTACTTTCTACCAACCTTATGCATAAAGCATTTCTTTTTCTTCTTAATTATGGTATTATTATGTTAATATTAAATAAGGTTGATATAAATGGCTGTTCAAATTTGCTTAGGTTTTGAGATAGGAAAAATTCTTGGTGTATCCACACTTGATGAATCAAGAATATTAACGATCTACGAGCTACACAAAATAGCATCTTTTTTAAGAGATGATATAGGTTTTGAATTTACAGATGTTGAAAAACACATTAACTCTACACTTTCAGACATACTAGGGTTAGTTTGCCGTAATCTCAATCCGGACTCTTTTCCAGAAGGAAGCAAATGCCAAGAGTGCATGGAAGAGCTGGAATTTATACTCTCTAAATCACTAAACAATAATAAAAATTGTCTCCCTGCAACTTGTGCATAGCAATCTTCTGGACACCAAAGGGTATTTTAATGCATAAAAAGATTTTGTCACTTTTTTTTATTGCTCTTGTTTCAATGCCGATAAATGCTTCTGAGCATAATATGTCCATTGATAATAAAAATATTAGCTTTGTTGTTCAGATGAGAACAACTTTTCCTATCGTAACAGAGGTTTTTCTTGATCTTTTTTGGTCAAAAAAATGCTCAAGTGATGTTAAGGATTTTCATCAGTTTGTCACTGTTGAATCAAACGGAAAAGATTACGAAGAACTTATTGATTTGAAATCAAATGACGACAACAACGGATATGCTAAAAAAATAACAAGTATCAGAAAAAGATACTGCACAAAAGGAATATAATGAAAAAAGCTGATTTTATTGAACTTATTCAAAAAGAAGGTGGGTACAAAAGTAAGACTGAGGCAGAAAAGGCATTAAAGGCTGTGATTAGCTCTATTGAACATGTATTTATAAACAATGACACTCTAACACTTGCTGGCTTTGCTACATTCTCAACAGCCATTCAAAAAGGTAAAACAGGAAAAGTTCCGGGAACAGATAAAACATATACTACTGAAGACAAAAAAGTTCCTAAAATTAAATTTGGAAAAATTATCAAAGATAGAGTTGCATCTGGGAATTAATCTTCCCAGACAGACACTATTCCTGTTGTCCATGTTGTTCTCGTATAGCGACATTTATGCCTCCTTTTTTGATTCAAAGCAATTAGATTCCATGGGCAACAGTAATGGTGTTTTATAAAAATTTCACCAAGATTTATAAAGGGTACAATATATGAATTCTTCCAGAAAGAAATATACTTTAGCATCAGACAAGTACAGTTCTATGGATCTGAAATCGTCTACTAAAATTTTTACACTTTCAATATCATCATATTATAAAGGTTCATCGAGTATTGAGTTCACTCAAAAAGAGCTTCAACACTTTTTTATGAAAATCCAATCATTTTTAATGGATTTTGAGAATATCAAAATATCAAACTGTGGTATGTCTAAAAATAGTAATAAAATTTTTACTGTTTGTAGAGACAAAAAAGGATGTGTTAGGGTTTCAATTTATGATAAAAATAAAAACTGGTCATACAATTTTGTATCCCTTGACAAGCAAGGTTTTGAGGATCTTGTAAACAAGGTTGGAATTTTCTTAAACAACTTAAACAAAATATTAATTTAATTAGGACTGAGTAATGAATATTATTTACCATAACAGAAAAACGAAGAGTTATGCTGAGATAAGCTTAGGGGCAAAAGAGAATATTGATTTTTTTGCAAGAACTAAATCTCTTGATGAGATCGCATCAGATGCCATTGAGTATATTATCGATTCTGTGGTGAGCCTTGGGTGCATGGATATTTTCCCTGAAGACCTATTTCGCTCTTTTAAAGATGAAAACGAAGTTGATTTATTCCTAATGGCTTCTGTTTCAAATGAATACAAAAAATCTTTAAAAGAGATGATCTTTATTGAAATTCCAGAAAACTTCCCTGTTACATACAAAGAACTTGCGACAAATGAAACCGTGTTCACTGAAGCTATTGGACTTAATCAAGTCATAGTATACAAAGAAAACAAAACAGATATTGATGCAGCATGTGTCAGTTATGAGTTTATAGAGAACACTTGTGTTGATACGGCACATTGTATGCAAAATTTAAGGTTAAGGGATTAAAGATGGATATTAACAACAAACAGAACAATCCTCATAAAACTTTTCTTCTTGGTGTTATATCTATTACTTTTGTTGGAGTTTTTACTGAAGTTGGATATGTTGTCTATATGGCACTTTATTCATAATTATAAAAAGGAGTTGGTTTGTGTAGTTTATTCTCGTGCATTACAACTAGAATTAGAACAAAAGAAAGTATTCCACTTGATGTTGCCGAAAAACAAATTTCTCGTTGTGAATTATGTTGTCACAAAAAAGAGAAAGCATTATTCAAGAGAAATACTTATAAAAAAGTTAGATTCAACTATATTTCTATTTATAATGGAGCATCGAATCGATAAAAAATTAGCACCTATAATGATGCTATCTCTTTTTTTATAAGGCCTATTTTGCTTGTCTCAAGAAACTCTTCAAGAAGCCTTGTAAAAAATCTATTAGCAAAATATCTATATTGTTTATTTGTCGCTTTGTCTACTTTTTTACCCTCTTTGATTTCGAGAAAATTCACATATTCATCCAGTGATCTTCCTATTGCCAACATGCCTTCTGTATCCTCTACTGAAAAGAGAAACTTAACAAACTCCACTTCAACCTCAATTAAACTATTTATATTTTTCAATACATTCCTTTTGGTTCTTATATGTATATATATATTAGCATTTTTTTGTAAAAAATAGAAATTTTACTTCTTATATGCGTATATACATATATATACACTGTTTTATATACTATGTTTTAGTACTATATTGATTTTTGCCATCTATACTGTTATAATTAGAACAATTAAAAAATAATATTGTCTTGTAACAAAGTGAGGAAAAAATGAAATACGAAATAATAGTAAAAGACATTAATAATATAACCAATCCCGTGAAGATAGATTGTTTTAATGTGGAGGCTTACAACAAAGCTGATGCCATGGATATCGCTCACCCTTTAGCTGATAAAAAACATCCTCACATTAAGAAACTTTTAGAGATAAGAGAAATTAGGTTTTAGAACCCCATAAGGAATAAAATGAATAAGATATCTAAAAATATGACAAATAAAAGAATAGATTTTGATGAAAAAACAATGAGAAGGCTCGATACCATGCTTCCACTCTTTAGTTCCGAAGCCGGAAAAGAGATAAAAGAAAGTGAATTATATAGCTATGTTGTTCGCGCTGCTGTCAATGCTCTCTTTGAGGGTGAGTTCAAAGAAAAATTAGATGAGCTATAATCTTTCCGACAGAGCACAATCTCTCCTATATTTTTTTGGACTTCTTTTCTTGTCTAATATACTTTTTGTTGAGATCATAAATAACGAAATATTTCAAATGCCTTGGATTGAGAGTGCACACTTTAGAAATATGCTCGGAGAAACAATCAGAATTCCACTGTGGAGAATTCATTTATTTAGTAGTATTTTTTTTACTGTTGTATTCACTGTTATATTCTTTGCAAAAGAAGGATATTTTTGGAAATTCTTTGTTTTTATTGTTAATATATCTGGTGTCTTTTTATTCTTTCAACATGATTGGAATATTTTTCTAGCCCATGTGATATTTTCTATTGCTGCCGTGTGTGTTTTTTTATATTCTTTCATTGACAAGAAGGTAATGTGAATGAACTATTTAAAGTTAAGACAGTTTCTTCATATTCTTTTTATTATTTCTATAGGTTCCGTTGGCTTATCCTCTATTGTTAACTCAACAATTTTTTCTAAAGAGGGTCTTATTGATGTAATAGAGTCATCATCAAGCATTGCAAATGTCGAAATATCTCCGGTTGATGCTCTGTTTATTGCTAGAGTTATAAGGCAACAATTATGGGAGATTCATTTTTATTTTGGAGTGAGCTCTTTCTTGTTAAGCATTCTTATATTGCTTATTTACAAAAAACAAAAGGCAAAAAAAGTATTAAATAGCAATATCTCATTGTATTTTATGCTCGCATCTCTTTTGTATTTGTTTACGATTGGGCTATTAATGTTTTACAGAAGTGATATTCACATAAGCACCCATGTATTTGAGTTGCTGAAAAATCTTCATTGGATTGGAATATATATTTTTTTATTTGCGATTCTTTTTCATCTGTATAATATTTTTAAAAAACAAAGGTAATATTTTGAAGTTAATAATTGCATTAATATTTTTCTCATCAATTCTTTTTTCTGACTCTCTTTACGAGCAAGCAATGCAGTATTATCATGGCGATATTGGGAGCAAAACCATAGTAAAACAATCTCCAAGGTGTCCCTATGAAAGATGTTCAGGAGGCAGCACATATAAATATGTAAAGAAAGACTTAAAAAAAGCTTACCTTCTTTTCAAAAAAGCTTCATTAGAGGATGATAGAGCATCGTATGAGGCACTTAAAATACTCCTGAAACAGATTGATTATAAAAGTATTAATTACGACTCTTATCTTCTTAAAAAGCTTAAAATAAATTATGGCCTATCAAAAGATGATTATAACAAAGATGTTCTTATGTTTGCAAAAAAATTACTTCGCTCGCAACAAGCAAACCATAGATGTCTTGGAGGTTTTATAATTTACGATGCCAAGAAAAATAATTATTTCAATATCCAAAATAGTTCTGCTTTTTCAATCAATGCTAAAAAAATAGGCCTTCAAAGTTGTGAAAAAACAGGCTTTAAATATATGGTACTTTCACAGTAGCTAGATTATTTCCTTAGTTCTTGCTACAATCAAGAATCACTAACAAAAGGAATGTTTTATGAAAAAATATATTTTTGCTTTTTTATTTTTGCTCTGCACCCCAATGTTATCATTGGCTAGCGAAAAAGATTCTAGTTTTTCTTCTGCATATGGAGGAGTTAATACGATATCATACTCTGGGGATATTCAGCAGAAGTCTTCTGCATATCTTGGTTTAGATGTTATACCGAAACTCAGCGATAGTAATTTTGGTATTGGTGTTGGGGCTGATATTAACTGGCTCGGATCCGCTGGAAAAAGTACTGGAAACTATACAATGGGGTGCCATGTTTCTTTGGCATATTCTTTTTATGAGACTCTAGGATACCCTGTGCACATCAAAGCTATCTCTGGATATGGTGTTAGTCGATTCTATGATAAAAATTATTGGGGTTTTCAGTATGGTGCCTACATTGATATGCCGATTTATAAAAACATTGGTGTAGGAGGTGGGTATAAATATGTCAACATTGGGCACCCTTTAACGGAAAGTTATGGTGCAACCCTGTTGTATATTAACATTACACTGTAAGGCTCAGTTGTGCCATCTGCATTAAAAATGCAGAGACACTCCTGCGAAATACCCACCGTAGCTCATGTCCATAGTTGTATTTTCACCATCATCTTCAATATTGAAATTTTGCATTCTGTATCCAGCTTCAACAAACATCTTCATTGAATTATATATTTTTATGCCATAATCAGCCTTAATAGTCACATCATATACAGACGAACCGCTATATGTAACATACTTAGCCTCAACTTCTGCACTAATGTTTTGGAGTAAATTATTTCCTCTTATCTTCACGTATGCCATTGGTAATGCAACAAGTTGACTATCGCTATAGTTTCCATTCCCAACACCAATAATATTAACACCATTAGCCTCATAAGAAGCATCCACTATTTTTATGTCAATACCTAGATCAACTTCTGTTTTGTAAAAATCTTTAACTATTGTGTAATATGGTATTACATCATATTGCTTCATTTCAGTTGTTGCTTCCACAGAGATACCACCTGTGTTGAAATCTTTAAAATCACCCTTTGCTGATCCTGAATCTTTTGTATCTACATATTGTAGTTTTAAATTTGGAAGGTAGTCTATATTATTTTTAACATTAGTATATACATAAATACTAGTGTCTTTATTTTCTTTTGAAATATAGCTTCCATTAAAGCCTGTTGTTGTATCGCTATATGCTATTGAACCCGTTGGTGTCTGACCAAAAATTCCACCCCCTACTTCGATATCAAGTGCACTCAAGTGTGATACTGCCACAACCGAAGCAAGTATTGTTGTTTTTAATAGTGTTTTTTTCATATTGTTCCTTTTTTAGTAGCTTATTTGCGAATTGTACCTTTCAAAGCTTTTGTTTCAACTTAATTTTTTTCTTTTTTTTGGTATTATTATGGAATTAAAATCAAAAAGGATTTCATTATGAACTCAAAACTTAAAACTCTTTCCGTTGCTGCTATCATTACAGGACTTGCTGTATCTTCTTTGTGTGCAGCTCAGAACACCCAAACAGATGTGGAAAAAATCAAGAATTTAGAACTTATTAAAGGTTCCAATATGAATGTATTAAAGGTTCAAAAATATCAAGATTTCTACTTTCTTGAAGCTACTGTTTCTGATAGAGGAAAAACACTTACAGTGAATCCTATTGTCACAAATGATCTCAAGATGGTTATTATGGGGAATGTGTTTGATGCATCCTCTGGGAAAAGAATATTACCTCCTATGAGCAAACAGACATTAGAGAAAATCAAAAAGCAAAAAGAAGCCCTGAAGAAGAAAAAAGAGGCTCAAGATAAATTCAAAAGAGATTTTGTTTTAGATAAAAAATATTATGATAAAGAACATTTACTTCTAGGTGATATGGATGCTAAAAATAAAATAGTTGTAATTTCTGATCCTCTTTGTGTTGCTTGTATTCAACGATTTCCTCATGTATTTAATGGTCTGAAAAACAGAAAAGATGTTGCTTTGTTTTACTATCACTATCCTTTGCGAATGCATCCTACGGCAGGAACGGTTGCTAAAGCTATTAAACTTGCTGAGTCTCAAGGAAAAAAAGATGTTGTTGAGAAAATAATGCTTTCTGATTTTGGGAAAAAATATGATGTTTATAAATCAACTGATCAACAAAATGCCTTAAATGAATTTAATCTTGTTATGGGCACTTCTTATAAACTTTCTGACTTAAAAGATGTTTCGCTTGATGATGGGGTGAATATTGCAAAAGATGTTAAATTAACAGGAACACCAACTATCATATTTAATAGTAGCCTTCTTGATGCTAATGATAAATTATACAAGTTGATTAACAAAAAGTAATTCCACTCCCTAGAGAGTGGCTGCTGATAGAAGCTTTGTTTCTATTTTTTTTAAATATTTTTCCTGCTTCTCTTTTTTCATTTCAAAAAAGAATTTATAAAAGTTCTTTTCTTTCCTATTGAGATGCTCTACTAGCATCTCTCTTACTCTTTTAGAGTGATTGAGAGATCGTTGCATCGCATCCCCTTCTAAACTCTGAGACAACCTCTGCGAATGCCATCTCCATATCTTCAATAGCTAACCATTGAAGTAGTTCATAAGTTTCTTCATTCATTTTTTTTCCTTCTTTTTAAAAAGGTTATAGACCTATCCCCAAGGGAAAGTATCTACTCCCTTGAGTGATTGAGTCACAAGTGACTAACGTAGCAATTATTTCTCTTTTATGTTTACTTCTGTAATGTAGATTGTTTTGCCACTACCAGAATTGTCAAAAGGAATTTTTAGATAATAAATATCAATAAATCCATAATCTTCAAATACACTTCCAATTAAATTGTAATCTTGAACAAGACCGCTCTCGTCCACATCTACAAGATTTGATTGTATAAAAAAAGTTTTATTTAGATGATTCTCTAGCTCCTCTTTGTTTTTCCATCTCGTAGCAACAAGTTTCTTTAGTTCATATGAGATATGTCCTATTTTTCTGTCGCTGGCAAAGGATTCTAGTTCATCTGCAACAGACTCCAAAGAGCAATATCTACCAGTTCTTGAATCATCTATTTCTTCTTCATGGCCAACATCTTCTAAATACCCTTCGTACATTGGTTGCATGTAATATGGATCCTCTTCGCTTACATCATCATCGTCTTCGCCGTAAAGCTCAGATGTTTCTATGATTACGGCTCGCAAAGTTGTTCCCTTTAAAATTTCATTTGCATGATCTGCAAATTCTTTTAGTGTTAAGGAGAGTGCTTTTTGCATACATGTTTCACATATGTATTGAGGATCATCACTCTGACACACTTTTTTGACTAAGTCAATTTGTGTGTCTTCACAATTCTCCAGTGGCATGTGATAATGTTGATTATGCTCTCTGTCGGACTCATAACACTCATCACACATACCAACTCCGCAAGAATCACAAAGAAAATGATTTGATTTGTTTTCTTTACAATATTGACAATTTGACTCCACCTCATCTTCGATGGTTTTGAATATCTCATCATTTAGTGATTGGAGTTTTTTGTTATTCTCTAAGTTTTTATCATACCAACCTTGAGCTTCTTGTATACTCTCAAAACAATCAGCATATAGTTTATTTGCCTTATCGTAAATTCCGTACTCTCCTGCCTTATACTCCTTTGCGAAATATTTCTTATCACCAGTGTTTAGTAATTTAAACTCTGTTTCAACGACAGCAGGATAATAATCTGGAAAAACAACTTTCTTGCCTTCATGCTCTACATTTATAAAAATCTGATACATAAAATCACCTGATGAATAATTGTAGATTAAACTACTTGACAGATCGGGCGAAGCTTCAGCACAAGAACTTTCAAATGGTCTTCCAAACTGATTTTCAATAAATTGAGCCACAGCTTTTTCGGTCTCCTCAAAAGAAGAAATATGAATCTCTTTTGTTTTAAGCACTGAAGTTAATGGCTCTATGCTGTCTGAATACTGCATCGCACTACTTAATATTTCCACATCAGCAGAAATATTTAGAATTATTGCTTTTTTTGCTTCTCCTGAGAACAAGTTTTTAATCTCAACAACTTGTTCTCCATAGCTTTCAACTACTTTTACTGCCGTATCTAAAGACATGTTTTTAAAAGCTACTTTAGTTAAATTTTCAATTGCATTTTGAACTTGTTGAACTCCATCTAAATATACAAGTTTCAGCCAACCTTTAAGAGACTTTTTATCTTCTCTGTTTAAGCCTTTGTTTTTTGTGTTGTTCCAGTTGTCAAAATCTTCAGCAACTATCTCAGATATTAAGAATCTTGCTTCCTCTGCACTAATAAAATCTAATGCATCTATAGGATTATTAAACAATCTATTCTTTGCATATTCGATCACTCTTTTCTCGGAAGCTTTTTCGTCTTCTATATCATTCAAAACCAAGATATATGGCTTTAACGAAATTTCATTTGAATTGTCAAAATCTTCTTGAGTAATCAAGTTAATGTCTTCAAAATGCCCTTCCTCTTTATATACATCGATTTTTAAGCCTTCATTACTAATTATTGCTTGTATTGTCATATCTTGTCCTGCTGGATTTAATACTTCAATTCTAAAAACATTCTGATTTTCTTTTACAAAATTCAATTTAAAATCTTCGTGAAATTTTCCTATTGATGTAGTCCATTGAAGAATGGTATCTTCTCCTGTGTGAATGTTTATATGAAGAGTTGCTTCATTGTTAAAATTAACTCTTCTTTCAATTGCTAAACACGGAGTATCAATTTCATCTTCTACATTTACATATAGAAGGTCTATCCAAAAATGATCGAAATCACTGTCTTTTACAAGCACATAATTTGGGCTTTCTTGATAAACAACCATCTTTAACTCGTGAGCATAGATTTCCTTACCTTCATTTGTCCAAAATCGAACAGAATTGAAATCTTTAATTCCTTCTGCCTCTGTTGCGATCTCTCCTGGTTGTTTACCATTGTATGTTAGTTCAGTCATTTTTGTCTCCTTTATGAGAATAAAAAAGACATACCAATCCCCACAGGGATTTGACATGGTATGTCTGTCCCTGTTGGGGATTGGCCTAGTGGCAACTTTTTATTTCGCTTGTAGTTCTTTTGGTAATGGACATATAGGCTCTCCAAAATCAAAAGATGTTGAATACAACTCTCCATCTACTAATACAGCTTTTATTGTTTTGGTTTCCGTTTTGATTTCATATCTTCTTCCGAAATCCTCACCGGTAAATTCAGCCACCAAGCCATTATTTAGCTTTATATTTTGGCTTATTTCCTTTAGTGGTTCTTTTGACAAGTGTTTATGATTTTTTGGAAACCAATACGCGTCTGTATCAAGATGAACAAAACATTTATATTGCTTATTGTATTCATCCTCATAGTTAAACCCTATGATTTTGTTTTTAAAAACAAGCCCATAGTCATTTCTCCACCAAACTGTGTCTCCAACTTTTAAATCAGAATCTTTTGGTGGAGCATCTGTTAAATTTTCTTTCATGAAGTTTTGCATTACGCTACCTCTACTTTGTTGAGGTTGAACAATTCAAACTTGCAGGTTTCACCCCCATCAATTGAGAGCTCATATTGCTTAGTGTTTGGATTGTATCTGATACTTTTTACATCTTCGATACTGTAGCGGCACTCAAACAATAGATCGTCTTCGCTCCACTGCATATCAATAAGCATATCTTCATCACATTCAAAGTTTGTAAGCATCGGACCACCGTCAATTATGATTGCATCCGCTTTTTCAAGCAATTCTTTAAACTGCCCTACTCCTACATACTTTGATTGTTTAGCGAGCGATTCTTTAGCTCTGCGCAAGGCATCTTTTAGCATGATTACATGCGTTTCATTTACTTTTTCTTCTAGCACTGAGATATTAATTTGAATATTTAAAATATTTAAAAACTCATTTGCCAACCAAGAGAGCATGTCTGGATCATTCCATATTGCTGGCTCCTCATCTACACTCTTTTGTTCAAACCAAAGATATTGAAATTTTTGAGCAATTTCTCGCACAATATCGGCACCCTTTGTGTTGTCATCTTTAGAAACACCTTGAGTTTCGTACACTGCATCTGAGAGGTCTGGCAACTTCCAAAAAGCTGCTGCAAATGCAACATCGCTATCTCTATATTGCGCACCTTTAAAAAGCACTATCCAAAATGGATTCTCAATATGTCGATACTTAAACTGCATTGCAACTACTGTGTTTTGGTAGTTCTCTTCCCCCTCAGCATATTTGTGTCCCCAATAGCTGTACTCGTTTGCTTTAAAATTAATCATCAATAGTTTCTCTTCTAAATCATATGGCATTAAACCATTTGATTCTAATACTCTCATTGCTCTTTCTGTTTTTGGTAAGTTTGTCATTTGTTTCTCCTTTTAAGAATAAAAAAGACATACCAATCCCCACAGGGATTTGACATGGTATGTCTGTCCCTGATGGGATTGGCTCTTACGAGCGACTATTTTGATTTTTGTTTTATTTATGCAACTTTTTTTCTATTTCCAACCCATCCACTAATAAGATGGATTGTATTGCTTTCATCAATTGAATAGATTATTGTTGATCTTCCAATATCCATCTCCATATTAACATTTTTCTCGATTTTTTCAAGATTTTCACTAACATGAATATATATAGGAACAATCGCACTGTAATCAAATGCTTTTTTAAGCCCTTTTACCAAAAAATGTTCGCTTGGATTGATTCTTAGTTTTGGGGCTTTTACTTTTTTCTTATTTTTCATTTTTTTCTCCTATGAAGCAAAATCAAAAGCTTGTTGAATGTTTGTTGAAGCTTTTTTGCTTTTTAATACTTTCTTTGCTTTGTTTTTGCTTCTATTTTCTTCACTTTGTCTTTCTCTGAAGGTTACATACTGAAAGTTTCCAGAAAATCGCATGGACTCTGGATGCTCAAATCTATCATTTGAATCTTCTCCAACATATGTTTCCCAGTTGTCAAGGATTGCATATTTATCCTCCATTGATATTTCTGGATCTTCAAGTGGATCATAATCATCAGCCATTTCAACATCATTCCATGTTTCTTCAAAATCATGCACTAATGCTTGTGTAACATAGCTAGGTTTATCCTCTTTCCATTCTCTACGTATCATTTTTTCCATAGATTTCGATGGATAAAATTGATTTTTCAACTGAATATTTTTTAAATACTCAGGAACAATTGCATCATCCATCGTTTTGTTTATGGTATTTATGATCTCTTTCGCTTTAGAAATTGAGAATTTTTCCTTGATTTGTTTAACGAACTGAATAGCGAACCTTTCGTTTGCATGAATATTGTACCAATAGGAAACCTTGCTATCCCATATCCACTGAGACTGATGAAAAACTATCGCACATGCCATAAGTTCTCTATCCTCCTCTGATATTTTAACTCTTCGTCCATACTGCTCTGCTATTTTCATAGCTGTTAATTCAAAATCGCCTTCCAGTATCCAACGATGCTGAATAAAATCAAGCTCTTCATCACTAATTAGCTTAAAATTAATACTCTCATTAACTCTCTTTTCTGTCAATAGCAATCTTTCAAGACCTTCGGCACGAGCCAACAGAGACATTCCTCCTGGACCTGTGATTCCGAATCTGTGATTATCGAGATTGTACTGAAGTCTCGTAAAATATCTATGATTGTAAACATCACGATATTTCTCCCATTGACCATCTCTCGTTGAGACGGACCAATCACGAAACTCAATTAAGTGCCTAATATATGGGTAATCTTTTTGCATTCCGATCAATGCTTTATCTTTTCCATGTTGCAAACCACATTCCCAGCATCCAAATCTTCCTTGGCTGTTTGAGCAGTTTGGCTTTAAACCATTGTCTCCAGCATTTCCTAGAATTGTTTGACACTCTTCCCCTTCTCCGTTTGTGGAGGCATAAAGAGCATATAATTCATCGGCAACTAAAATTTCACGGCCTATATTTGAAGTGCACAGGGTTGTCCATACATCGTCTGTTGAATAATCTTCAATCGGAGCAAACACTAAAGACTTTGAATAAACACTATGGCCTTTTAAATGGCCATCAAGAGTGTTGTCTTCCAATCTTTTTGCACGATCACTGGATTCATCTTTTCGAGAACCCACTATTGATATTGTTTCAATATCTTTTGTGCCAAATGTTTTAAAAAGCATATCTTCCTGCACATTTGTTTTTAATCTCGTTGTGCACCATCTGTTGTCTTGAGATTCTGTTCTAATTCCTTTTCCCAGCTTCATAGACCATTTGGTGTTTTCCAAGTCTGGTTTAGAATGCATTACTATTATTGGTAAGCCATTCTCTTTGGCAAACTTTCTTATGTTTTCCAAAACTTTATAGGTGTGAGCTTGTACGGGAAGTAGTTCCATCAAAGTATCACTATACAAAATATATAATGTTTTATATAGCTTATCTTTTGGGATTTCAAGCATAGCCTCTAATGCAATTGCTAAAGTTGCTGAACTGTCTTTTCCTCCGCTAAACCCTAAAGATAATACTCTATCGTCTTTAAAATATAGCTTCTTTATCTGCTCTTTCAATATCGTTTTTTCTTGCATTAGCTCCATCAATGGACTAGTGTCTTTCATTAAGGCTGACATATAATATCTCCTAGTTTTAGACATAGGAGTACTCAATAAGAGTTCCTAGCCGTACCTTTCGGTTCCACTGAAACTCCTATTGAGTTCATTTTTTTAATATGATCCCTCATATGTGTCATATCCATTTAGCTCTTTCATGTAAAAGAGAGAATCCGATATATTGCTTGGAACTATGTCAAAGCACAAGGTTTCATCTTTTTTTTCTTCAGCATGAACAAAAGCTAAACAGCTTTCAAAGTTTCCTTTGTGTACTGTTTGTATCACATGCCTTTTATTGATTGAATTGCACCGTGTGGAGGAGTAATTTTTTTAGCATGCCACACCTCCGTGAGCAACAATCGCTCGCATTACTGCACGCTTTGTAAAATTGGACAACTCCATTTTCAGTAATACATCACCTCTGACACCACCAATCTTCTTAGTATCGATATGATGCTTCGCTATAAATTGGTTAGTACCAAAAGAACAATTACCAGATTCAAGCGAATCGTTTATTCCAACAAACACATGCGTAGCTTTCTCAAAAAGATCCAACTGTGATAGTTTTTCAGCCTTTCTTTTGTAGAGTTTTTCGATTGAATCATTGATAAAATTCAAAAGTGGCACTTCATCATTTATTGCATCCACTATTACAGCAGCTATATCAAAGTGGTATTCTTCTTCGTCTATTTTTATTGCCCAAGCTGAAGTAGTTATATCTTGAGATATGTTAGTTTTCACTAATTCATACCCAAACCGTTCGCCCAGCTTTTTAAGTGTTTTTAAATGCTTGTATTCCATCGTCTCTGCCTCTTCTACATTTGTTACCATTTGCATTGGCACAGTCGTGATCTGAACACTTAAATCATCTTCTACTTTAATTTTAGAGTCGATTGTAGCATTATATGCTCTTGCAAACTCCTCTTTAATGGTCTCAAGCTTCCATGATTTAATGCTCTCTACAATCTCATCTCTAAGATCATCTTTATCTTCATATATTAACTCAACCAAAGTTTGATTAACAACTTCGTCATTATAATAATCACTAAAGTCTTCACCAATCTCCAATTCATTGTATATATAAGATTTTGCACTTAAATCATCTCTCCATGATTCTAAAACATCGACAAACTTTTTCACAAGTTCAGCATCTTTTTCGTAATAGAGCGCATAAAATTCATCTTCGCAAATTTCACCATGCTCATCACGATAAGAGATCATCAGTTCTTGTGATTCGTATTGATATCCGACATACCAGTCTTTTCCTTTTCGATGATAGACACAGATTTTATCTTTTGGATCATGCTCTTCAAAGTGTGATTTAAAACACTCTTTGTAATCTAAATTCCAAAAATCATCAACAATCATTGAGTTGTGATACTCTAATCTTCCGTCAACATATTCGCATTCACCGGTATTTTCCATATAATATGAATCACCGTGAACCAAACCATAGTCTCCATTATAATCTTTGCCGCCAAAACTCATAATGTCATCATCATATGCCCATTCATCGTCATAATCAAAAAGCTCATCACTATAGAGCTCCTTGCCTTCAAAACTCAAAAGCTCTACAATCATCTCTTTTTGAGAATCAAGGTCACTTGTGTATTTTGAAATTGGAAAATAACCAAATAGTTTATCTGGTGCACAATAGATTGAAATTTCGCAAACTGATTCAAACTTATCAGCAACCAACTCTTTCAAGTCTACTTTAGATTGCGACAGTCTAATGTTTTTGTATTCAAAATATTGCTGTGCACCATCTCCTTTTGATTTATATCGAATACCTTGAACGTATAGTGTTTCGATATCCGCTTGTAATATCTTTTCAAGCAATTGATTTAAAGCATTGGAATCTGGATTATCAAATCCCCAAGCACTTGCAAAATAGTATGGACCTGCATAAAGCTCATACCCTTTGCCTCTCACAGCTTTTCCAACACGAAAACCATTTTCCTCTATATTTTTTATTGTAATTTCTTTAGCATTCATAATTTACCCCTGTGAAAAAATAAACATATGTTTGAAATTGGCACAGGAGTCCCTACTGGGAGCTTCTTGCCACATGTGTCTATGCGGTTGAAGCAACCCGAAGAGGGTGCTAAACTTTATTCTTTTTGTGAGCATTTTTCAACAAATTGAAATTCTTTTATCGCTTGTTGTCCCATTCTTTTTGATATTTATCGTTATGATTGTATTTAGACAGTCTAAATGCTGCCAAGAAAAATGGTTTATGTTCTGAAGAATATCCATTAACTGTTTTATTGAAAACGGTTTGCTCTTCTATATTCTTTTCCCACATTTTTAATGCTCTTTCTATTAATTTTGAATAAATCTTATCTGCTCTTTGTTGATTTTTGGAGATTCTTTCTCTGTCTAAAAATTCTTGAGAAGTTATCCATTCATTTGGAGTTATTCCGCAGTTTTGACAAACATTAGCATCGCCAAATCCTCCACATTCAGAGCAAACCCTGTTATCGTTCAAGATCATCATTATTTGTCCTTCATGTAATAATTAATAAGAGATTTTTTAATCTCTTCTTGCTTTGTTTGACACTTTATTGTCTTTAAAAAATCGATACCAAAGTGGTTGCGAATTCTTTGAGCTTCTGGTGAGCAATAACCGCTCTCCCACTCTTTAATAAAGTTACTTTTCCATCGCTTAGCATATCGAACCATAAAAAATTCAATTGTTGTAGCCATGCCTTCAAAGTTCATCTTTTTAAATGAATTTTCATAAAAATGCAAAGCATCTTTATGTTTTTGAGCCATTATTGTTTCAACTTCTGCTGCCGTTAACGGTTTAAAAGTATCATCTTTTACATAAATGTAATTTTGATTAGCTTTAACCATCGCAAGTAACCCTTTATAAGACAACTGTATTGACTCAGGAATATTTTTATAGTTCCAATTTGCAAACTCTTTAAAAGAATCACATCTAAACAAGTGTGTGCCGGACTCTCTATAAAGAGAGATGAAATCTCCTTTATAGTTAGTTAGCATTTTTTTATCGTGTTTTGTGATATCTTCTTTGAAGTTTTTAACCGCAGGAAGCACCTCTTTTAAAAGCACTTGATATCCTGGGTTGATATTTTTTGGTATTTTACACATGAAGTCCTCCTTGAGAAATAAATGCCTCTGCATCATCAATAGAACTAAATCTATCTTCTATACATTTGCCATTTTTCCATACAGAAAACTTTTGAACTCCATTGGTATTGAACTTGATTGTTCCACCTTTGAATTTATCCACTACTGTGTATTTCATGCTTCCATTATGGAGTTTTACAAAATCCCATTTTTCTAACAGATAACTTCCTTCTTTAAAATTAATAATCATTCCATCAATATTTAAAAAAGTGTTCTCAAAATAAATTTTTAAGAACTCTGCATCCATAAAACCTGTAGAGAGATTATACAATTGTCTATCATGCACAACTGCTTGTTTTATGGAAATCCATTTCTCTCCACCTTTTGGACCTACTTTTGGTATTTTTATCGTTGGCAGATCTTCGAGGAAATCTTTCCATGAAACATATCCATACCGAGATTCGCCATAGTTTATATACGGCGAACTTTCATCGCTAATTAGCGGCAGCTCTATTCCCCATACTCTTCTGTTTTTCATCTTACTCATTGTTTTGTCCTCCCAGACCATAAAGCATAGGAGTCCCCAAAGGGAGTTCCTAGCTTGTACCTTTCGGTGTGCTAAAACTCCCTAATGGAGTTAGTGATTGATGATTAGATTAAGCAGTTACATAATCCACAACACAGCATTCATAAAGGACTTCAGAATCTTTTATTTCAACAGGAGTCATTTTCATTTCTCTTATTTCAATTTTAATCCTTTTGTTTAATAAGTTTTGCTCTGCCATCTCATAAAGCTGCTCTTGCCCAAGTCTTGCAATATCAAATGCACTAATTTTTATTTGTGTTGATATATCTTTTGGTTCTTCGTTATTCTCAGCTTCTTCCATATCATCTAAATAGTCTTCGCTTAAAACAAATCCTTTTGCATATTTTGAGTAGTATGCAATATTATTTACTTTTAAGTAGTGTAAAAAAGATTTAAACTCATCTGATGACAATTTTTCTTCTATTTTTAGTACCTTGAGAATTTTTCCAGTGCGAGTATGCTCAAAATCAACAATCTGTCCATCTTCTATTAGATTTTCATACTTTTGATCATTGTCAATGCTCGACTCTTTCTGATTACTGGATGAAACTTTTTTTGTCTCTTTTTTTGTGTTTTTACGAGAGGTTGTTTTTTCTTTTACCCACACCTCTTCACTAATTGTCTCTACAACAGGAACAAGCTTAACATATTCAAAATGTCCACTCTCCCAATCTTCAAGTCCTCCGGAAAAATAACCGGGCTTGGTATTTTTTCTTGGCTCAGAGCTATAAGAATGTATATGAGTTCCATCTTTTAATGTCACCCATTTTCGAGTTAGTTTTGATATATATGCACTATCATCTGATAATTTATATACTATCCCTTTCTCTAATCCACATGCTCTTTTCCATTTTTCTCCAATTCTCACATAGGATGTTGGGGTTGAAGATTTTTCAACTATTAAATATGTTGTGGTTTTGTTGATTAGCTTTTTTACTAGCTTTTCTTCTTCACCGTCTCCAATTTTAATAGCAACTAAGTTATTCCACTTTTCAAGAAGAGCGAAATATTTATCCAATGATTTAGATTTTTTTAGATTCTCTTCTTTTCTGTACTCTTGATTTTTTGCCCAATCTTCAGCATTCGTAAAATGAAAGTATGAGTCTAGCATCCATTTTGATGTTTCAAAGTCGTCATAAACAACCCTTTCCTCTCTCCATGTGTTAATATCTGAAAACTGAAAAACTCCAGTGCCTTTAGCGATAATGTTTCCATCTCGCTCTATGTGCCATTTTGAATTACCTGGGTTTTTTTGATACTTTACTTCTGGTAAAGAGCCTTTTTCAAGAACTTCCACTATAAGATTTTTATCAAATTTTTCAATCATAGCGAGAGCATTGTTTCTCTCACCCTCACTTGCAGCATGATTATCTGCTAGTGTCTGTAGTTTTTGGATTCTCTTTGCTATTTTTGGATCATACGATGTGCGAATAAAATCTCCACCGATTGTTCCTCCTGAGCAATTATCCACCACAAGAATAAAGCCATTTTTAACAGCAACACCACCCCAATAAGCAGGATCGTAATAATCTGTCATCATATCGCTTTTATCTTCTTTGAACCCATAGATTTTCCAACCTTTAGAACGAAGTCCATCTGAAAGCTTTACAAGACTTTCTCTTTTATCACCATAATACATAATACCCTCCCCTTCTCTAGTCTATAAAAGCATAAAAAAGTTTTTGATTATCTTCCGACAATAACTCTTCTGCTTTGTTTCTAGCTAAGTAAAACATATCAAAATATATTCCAGCAATCTCTTCAGAAAATTTTGCAACTTCCAGTTTTCCTTCTTTTTCTAAAAGTTGTGCATCTTCATGTATTCGAAGACCAAAGTGGTTTGCTGTCATTGCAAATACACACAGGGAGAATGTTTTTGCATCCATTACTACATCCATGCTATTCTGGTCAAAATTTGCAGAGTTTTGGATTTCATACTCTTTTTTTTCATCTAATTGCATGATAAAAAGTTCTGTGTCTGGAAAATTAATACTATTCCAGAATCCTCCATTGTAATTAGCACTATAATGTGCTGCCATCTTATAGACACTTTGCTCAAAGTTAACAGCAATTATCCCCTGCTCTTCTATAAGCTCTTCTAAATTTTTCATAATTAAGTCCTCCCAGACTAAAATTAAAGCATAGGAGTCCCCAGAGGGAGTTCCTAGCTTGTACCTTTCGGTGTGCTAAAACTCCCTAATGGAGTTAAACTTTTGTTTACATGATTTTTTTAAGAGCAGCGAAATGCTCTTATACACCAACAGGCCGCTGGTGTGTTATTATTTTTGAGTATTATGATTGTTTCGAGTTTTTCTCGTTGAACCATACAGTAGAGCTATTGCTATAATAAGTACAATTGCTGCCTTTAACTCTTCCATAATATTTCCTTTTTATTCATTATATCTTTTTTTGTAATTATATTCAATCATTGCGAAAAAAGAAATTGTTGCAGATGCAACATAGGTTGCCACTAAGTAAACATTTACTGTTACTATTACAGCTACTACACTTCCTACAAAAACCCCTAATGACAAATTTGTCATTAGTTCCATATCTTCAATGGAATATTTAAACTTCTCTTTAAATTTAAACAATTTTAAATACAAGGATGAAATTTTATAGAGTATGTGTAGGATCAGCAGTGTTTCCACCATTACCAGAACACTTAATATAATCATTGCTTTTCCTCCGATTATCAAAAAAAACAGAACTCCCCCTACAGGAGATCCGTTAATGTTACACATTGCTGTGATAACGAAACTCCTGAGAGTCGACTTTTTTTAAAGTTTACTGGTTTAAATTATGCAGTAGTACCCATCTGGGAGACTATTGCACCCAGTAGGTACTCTGATTGAATCAGTTGTGTTTGTAGGACATGTCCTACATTACTTTGTTCTTGCGAACTGGCATACTTAAGATGCTCAAGCGTAAATCCGAGTGGAAAACCGCTATGCTTACTAGAGTTGTCTAGTAAAATTGAAGTATAAAAATATTCTCTATTATAGTTTTATTATGCTTATTGTTTT
>Ga0256837_1000957_pt1 | contig 21444 bp, 18 predicted proteins | sample 4562384metaG_FD_185976 | JGI IMG/M metagenome (GOLD analysis project Ga0256837, IMG submission 185976) | Hydrothermal vent microbial communities from Guaymas Basin, Mexico - 4561-384 | ecosystem: Environmental > Aquatic > Marine > Hydrothermal vents | place: Mexico: Guaymas Basin | collected...
ATTTATGATTATTCCTATAGTATTAACAAAAACTTATGGATGGGAGATGAATGAATTATACAAAATATATCTTCCAGCTATGGTTGTAGGGCTTCTTACTATGGGACCTGCTGCTGTTTTTGCTGAGAAAAAAGGTAAATTCAAGCTTATATTACTACTTGGAATACTATTTTTATCTATAGCCTATTTTGTAATAGGACTTAGTGCTACATATATGATGTTTTCTATTGGTGTTGTGCTATTTTTTGTAGGATTTAATCTACAAGAACCTATTATGCAATCACTAGCAAGTAAATATGCAAAAATACACCAAAGAGGTACTGTTCTTGGTATATTTAATAGTTTTGGATATTTTGGTACATTTTTAGGTGGTGCAATAGGTGGTGCACTACTTGATATATCATCATTATCTACTATATCTTATGGTATTATAGCTATTTGTGTATTGTGGGCTATGCTTATATTTACTTTAGAAAATCCAGCATTAACAAAAATGGCATATATCCATCTTGATGATACAGATCATACAAAACATCAAGATCTACATAGTATCAAAGGATGTAAAGAGTGGTATATAAATGATACAGAATCTTTAGTAGTTGTAAAATATGATGCAAAAATAATAAACGAAGATGATATCAGAAAACAAATTGTATAGCCAAAACTATACAAACCAAAAAGTACCTAGAAAAATAGGTACTTTTTATAGCCCTTTTGCACAAATAGCTTTATAGGTGCAATAGGTGCATTGTTTAGTATCTTGTGTCATTGCAAAATCAACTTTTGTTGTTTTTAAAGTTTTTAGGTGATTATCTAAAAGTTGTAATTTCTCTTCTAATACCACTTCAGGTATAATTTTACAATTATAAAGATCATAATAACAAACACTATCTATCATATGGGATCTTGAAGCTAGATAATAAAATTCTAATTGAAAATCTACACTATCTTTATAAGTTTTTATAGTATCTATTTTTAAAGATGATGATGTTTTATAATCAAGTATTTTATGGTAACCATTTGGATACTTATCTATTCTATCTATTTTACCTGTTAGTTTTATATTATTGTATATTATCTTAAAAGGTACCTCAACACTTGAACTAAAACCATTTTCATAATATCTTTTTTCTTCCTCTTTTACAAAAGGTTCTAATCGTTTTTTCCATAACTCTAATTCAAGGGTTAGGTATGGATTTGATTTTGCATATTTATTAAAACTATCATTTATAAACTGATTTGTTAGAGTTTTGTTTTTTATAGCACTTTCTAAGGTATCGTGTATAATATTTCCTATCTCAAAATTTTGAGGCTTTAGACCAATATGATGATCATGAAGTTTTAAGATATGTTTAAAATAGTATTGTCGTTTACAACTAAGATAAGACTTTAAACTTGTAGCTGACCATTGTAGTGTAGATAGATCTATATCTAAAACAATATCTTGTACTAGATGTGTTAGGATACTATTTTTATACAATATAGTACTATAGTCATTATTTCTAATAAACTCTTTATGCTGAGGATACAACTGTGTAATAAATCTACTTTTTATACTTGTATCATCATCTACATAACACATAGATATATATTTAGCATTATCTAAAAATCTTTTATAATAATACCTTTGTAGATTGTATCTATCATCAAGAGATGGCAGATCTACTAATTCTTTTAATTTTGAAGATAAAAATTTATCTTTTACACTTATCTTTGGTATTTTATTATCATTAAAATCTACTACAATAATACCATCAAATTGGGTAAGTCTAGTCTCAAGTATCCCTAAAACTGTTATTTTTCCCCCTGCTGTATCATCTATGGTTATTTTTATTAATTCATTATAAAATATTTTAAAAAACTCTTTTAGTTTTATATCTATAGTTGAAATAGTATTAAAAATTAGATTTTTTAAATAATATTTCAAATTCTCAAGTTGTTCTAATATATCTTCATTTTGTTCAAAAGAGTATAAATATGATATAACTGTATCAAAATTCTCTTTTGTCAAATCTTTATTCCAATTTTGTTTTATATATTTTGTTAGTATCTCTTGATCTAAAGAAAAAAATGCTAATTTTATTTTATCTAATGGTTCGTTATCTACCATAATTTTATTTATAAACTCTACGATTTTTACTATTTTATGATCTTTTATAGTTTTTCCCATAGCAAAGTTAAAATAGTGTTCATTATCAAACACTTGTAGTGTAGAACTAAAACTTTCATCAGGTAATAAAACTGCAATTTTAGAGGGGTCTATCCCTTTGTTAACCATATATACAATATGATATTTTATAAATGCTATTTGTTCAATAGATGATTTTATAGCTGATAATTGTATATTTTGATTTTGTAATATAAAATTGGTTTGATCTAGTATAATCATTTTAGAAAGATCAATTCTATAATATATATTATCTTTTAACTCTAAATCTTTAAAAATATTTTTATTTTTTTGATTGTATTGATTAAAAATTATATTTATTATAAGTTGTTTATTTTTTGATATCTCTTTTAAAATATTTAATTCAAATTTTGTTAAGTACCCCTCTTGGTATATCTCTATAGTATCAAATTGTTCTAAATATTTAAAATTTATTTTATACATTAAGGGTAAAAAGATACTATCTGTATAGTTGTATTTATCTAAAATAGTATAATAATTTTTAAAAATTTGATCTAAAATTCTTAGGTGACTTTCATATAAAGCATAAATATCATATACTAATAAATCATCTATTGTTACATACTCACTATTTAGTTCACTAAAAAAACGGAAGATATATTCACTTTGTTTTATAAAAGTTGAAAATTGGTCACTTAAACCTAAAGATTTAATATCAATATTTTTTATAGCTGTTTGTAAAAAAAGTATTTTTTGATTTTTATCACAAAACTCTTTTTGTGTATCTTGTATAATAACTCGTGCAAAAAAGTCACCAATGGTGATATATTTTTGCAAAAGAGTATTTGTTTGTTTTTTAGCCTCTATATGATCTCTTATAGCTCTTGAGGTTGGGAATATAGTTAAATTATTTTTTAGCATTTGTTTTGATATAAAAATATCCGTTGTTATCTCCAATAGTTATAACTCCTGTAATATTCCAGTATCCTAAAGCTTCTATATCAAAATTTTTTTTATCTTCATTTTTAAAATTTAATTTTATATCATTATCATGAGTTATTGCTTGAGTTAAAAGAAGATCTATTGTTTTGTTTTTTATAGTTTTACCATGCTTATCTTGAATAAGTATTGTTAAATTATTTTTTCCTATATTTAAAAGATTTTTTCTTGATTTTCTTTTTGCTATTGATCGTTGTCCTAGATAAATATCTTTATATGTTAATCCAATAATTTCATTATTATTAAAAATAAATTTTATATTATATTTTGATTCAAATGCTCTATTTGATTTCATAATTTTATTAAAATCTTTATCTACAGTATGATAGTTGCTTAAAAATGCACTATCCTCATCTAGTCCTGCTCCTGCTTTCATAGCCATAACTGTAGTCCATATGATCATAGCTAAAGTACCTAAACCTATAAACCATATTTCAAAAAATATTTGATTTTCTTTAAATTTTTTAAACATTTTTTAACCTTCTCTTTTATATTTTCGTTCACGAAGGATTATTATAATATATACTACAATCCCAAAAACTACTACACTATACATAAAAACTTTCCAAATAGTACTTGCTATTTTCCCTTGGCTACCTATACTGCTTTTTAGTTTTATCCCTTTTTTGTCTGCTAAACTATCTGCTATTTGAGCATAACCATTTAACACCGCTGCACTAGATTTTGCAGCTAGTGTATTTTTATCAAAAGATGCTAAAAGTGGTATTATATAACCATTTAAAATATCATCTTTATCAATAAGATTTTTATACTCTTTAGGTAATAATATATTTGCATACATCTGTTTAATAGATAAAACCAATACTATATAGTTTGGTTTTACTTTTTTTAAGATCTCTTTATCTTTTAATCTAGTTAATTTAATTCTTTGATCTCTAGGAAGATCCATATCTATACCGTTATCACCTTTTAGATCTACATAGATATTAATATTTAATTTATTTTTAACCTCTTGTCCTATTTGATCTATTTTTTCTTTTGCTCTTGGATCTATTAATCCACTATCACTTAAAATAAAATTTTGATTTGCAAAAAGTGCAAGAACTAATATATTAGCTAAAAAAAATATTTTCAACACTATAATTCCTTATAATAAATTTGATATATGATATATCTTTTTTACTTAATTTGAAATGAAAAAAGGGAAAATGCAAATGCATTTTCCCTTTCTAATTTAAACTTTTTAATCTTATTTAAGATTATCCTACAAAAATTCTCGCAGGATCTAAAAAAGATAAGATTATCGTAACAGCAGCAGTTGCTACCATAAGTCCCCAAATAATATTGTACATCTTATTCCCCTTTTGCTTTTACATTTATCCACATAGTTGGATTTTTAGAACCATCTTTTTGGTCCCCATCTGAAAATGTACTACCAGATTTAAGTGCATTTAAATCTTGATTTATTTTATAAAAATTTTCAGCATTTGCTTGTTGAGTAACAATCGCACCATATGTTAATAATCCAAGAATAGTTAACAGTAATGCAGTAGCTATTAAACCACCTGTAATACCATGTTGAAAACTAAATAATCCGCCTTCTGTTTTTGGGTCAATTTGTGTATTTCCAGCCATCTTACTCTCCTAAACTTCTTAAATAGTTTGCAATTGCTTTCATCTGTGTATCAGATAATCTACCTGTAAAATTAGGCATTGTACCAATTGTAGATTTTTTACCATTTGTAAGAACAGTTTTTACTAAATCATCACTATATGTTTTAAGATTTGGTGCAACATAAGCCATACCTTCACCATTATCACCGTGACATCCAGCACATGTAGCCCATGATGCAGGTTTTTTACCTTTTAATCCACCAGCAACATATTCTGCAAGTTCTTGGGCATCTTTTCCACTAGCCATACCAGCTGGCATTCCACCTGGATAAACAGATTTAAAGTTATTTGCACCATCTTTAATAGTTTCAAGTACTGAAGCTTTTGCTATTCTTTTAGTTAAATCTTGAGCTTTACCATCAATACCTTCAGCATCTACACCATGACATGGAGCACATTGTACTAAAAATATAGATTCACCCATACCTCTTAAATCATCTTTTGAGATATCTTTCCATTTTGTTTCAAATTTTGCTTGATATCCTAAAGTTTCTTCATTGTATTGACCAATTTGAGAGAATTGATTTGTAGGATAACCTACATAAAAATACCATAATTGCCAAATCATAGTAGCTATAAACATAGCTCCCCAACCTACAGGAATGTCATTTGAATACTCACCAATACCATCCCAATTTTCATCTTTTAGCTCACCAGTAGCTGTATCATTTTTAATCTGATTTATATATTTAAGTGCAACAAATACTGTAATACCAATAATTGCAATAGCACCTAACATCGTAAGGTCGTTTATATAATCTTCACCAAGCTCAAACGAATCACCTACCATAAAGTAAGTTCCTGCCATTAAAGCTATGATAAGAATAATACCGCCTATCCACATAGATCTCATACTATTTCTCTCCTTTTTTATTATTTTCTTTTTTTCTACCCTCTAAAGGTGCCGACTCTATGCTATCATCAAGGACAAGATCAGAGTACTTTTCAAAGTCTCTTTCACCTGTTTTATCCCGTTTGTATATAGAATACGCATAACTATAAAAGATTATAAAAACAGCTGTTATTAATGCTATTTTTGTATATCCTTGTATTGTTAAAAGAGTCTCATAATCCACTATTTAAACCTTATTTTAAAGAGTTTAGATATGCAATTAATGCAACTATTTCTGGTATATCACCAGCAGCTACTGCATCTTTTACAGATTGATTTCTCATATCAGCAGCTATTTTTTTAGCATCTTCTAATGCTTGTACTTTAGCATCTGCCCAAGAACCTAATTTTGGCATATCTTTTTTATCATATGGTACACCAAAAACATGTTTTTGAGTATTGGCATTTGCATATGCAGTTGCAATATCTGCTTTGTTTTTAAACATATGTGGATACGAAGGCATAATAGAACCAGGAACAATACTAGCAGGATTCATCATATGATTTTCATGCCAATCAGTTGTTCTGTAGTTACCAATTCTGTGAAGATCTGGACCAGTTCTTTTAGACCCCCATAAAAATGGTCTATCATAAGCATACTCTCCACTTAAAGAGTACATACCATATCTATCAGTTTCTGATTTAAATGGTCTAATTAATTGTGAATGACAAGCATTACAAGAATCTTTAATATAAACTTGTCGTCCAGCTAATTCTAATACTGTTGAAGGTTTTTCACCAACAAGCGGTTGAGATGCTTTTGCAAAATCAGGAATTGCTTCAACTAACCCTGCAAATGCAACAAATAAAAATACCATTACCGTAAAGAAAAACGGTCTTTGTTCTAACCAATGAAACATACTAACCCCCTTCTCTTAAGCGCCCATAGGCGAAGCATTTGCTGGTTCTTTATCAAGAATTCTACCTGCTGTTGCTGTTTTATACATATTGTATGCAAACATAAAGAAACCTGTTAAGTACATAAGTCCACCTACAGCTCTAATAGTGTAGTAAGGGTGTAGTACTTCAACTGTATCAATAAATGAGTATAATAATGAACCATATTCATCATATGCTCTCCACATCATACCTTGAGTAATACCTGCAATCCACATACTAGTAAAGTATAATACAATAGCAGTAGTTTGAATCCAGAATTGTGTTTCCATTATAGATTTAGAGTAGATCTCTCTTTTGTACATTCTAGGAGCCATATGGTAAAGTGCAGCAATAATCATAAATGCAACCCAACCTAAAACACCATCATGAACATGTCCTGGAATCCAATCTGTAAAGTGAGCAATAGCATTAACAGATTTAATAGCTTGTATTGGTCCCTCAATTGTAGATAACATATAGAATGTTGAAGCTAAAATTAAGAATTTAATCAATGGAGATGATTGTAGTTGATTCCACTCACCTTTCATTGTAAGAAGCATATTAATAGCTGATCCCCAAGATGGTAAGATAAGTACAACTGACATTGCACTTCCCATAGTTTGCATCCAATCAGGAACCGTACTATAAAGAAGGTGATGTCCACCAGCCCATAAATAAACAAACATTAATCCCCAAAATGAAAGGATAGAAAGTTTATAACTATAAACATTTTGTCCAGATTCTTTTGGTAAGAAATAATAGATCATAGCAATAATTGGTGTAGTAAATACAAATGCAACTGCATTGTGTCCATACCACCATTGTACTAGAGCATCATTTGTACCTGCATACATAGAAATAGAGTGCATAAAACTACTAGGTGCATCTCCTGCCCAAAACATAGTAGGAACTTCCATATTATTAAATAAGAAAAGCATTGCAATAGCAACAAAACATGCTATATAATACCATAAAGAGATATATAATGTTCTCTCTCTTCTAATACCTATAAGTCCAAAAATTGAGATTCCCCATAAAACCCACCATACTACGATTAGTAAATCTAGTGGCCATTCTAACTCAGCATACTCTTTAGATGTTGTATATCCACTTAAAAGTGTAACAACTGCTAAAAGAATAGTTATAAAGTATAATACGAAATGTATTTTACCTATTGCCATTAGAAAAGGCGATTCTTTCATAGAAACTTTTAATACTCTTTGTCCTACATAATACCATGTAGCAAAGATACCACTAACGGTAAAACCAAATGCCACACCATTTGTGTGTAAAGGTCTTAATCTACCGAATGTACCATACTCTCCAGCTAAATTGCTTAAGCCTGGGAATGCTAATTGAAATGCTATAATAACACCAACTGTCATACCAATGATACCAAACAGAATTGTTGCAAAAGTAAAAGCTTTCGCTATAGAATAATCATATTCTATTGGTTGTGCATTGTCCTGCATCAATACCCTCCTAAAATTTGAAATAAAGCCACGGAATAAAAAACGTCACTTATTGTCACAATAATATCAAAGAAAATTTTAAATGATACTGAATTTATTGATTTTTTGTTAATTTTATCTCTTTACTATTATAATTTAAGCTAAAATATATAATTAATCAAATAAAGTTCTATTATGTTTAGTTTAAAAGATAAGGTAATTTTTATAGCAGATAGTCATTATAGTTCTAAAAAAACTATATTAGTAGAATTGTTAGAAAAAATTTTATATAAAAAGATTGAGGTTACACAGCTTATTTTAATGGGTGATATATTTGATTTTTTATCTAATGAGATAGAATATTTTATTAAAAAAAATAAAATTGTTATTGATCTAATAAATAAAATTTCAGAAAATATAGAGGTAATATATCTTGAAGGAAATCATGATTTTAATCTACAAAATCTATTTTTAAATACATTAGTTATACCAAGAAAATTGCAACCTATTAGTATAATCTATAATAATAAAAAAATAAAACTAGCACATGGTGATATCTATACACCTTTTTTATATAATTTTTATACTTATATAATAAGAAATAGATTTGTTTTAAAATTTCTTAATCTTTTAGATATAAACAATTGGCTTACAAAACAGATAGAAAAAAGATTAGAACAAAAAGATATTTGTAAAATAAATAGATATTTTAATACTATTATTAAACAAAGATTAATAAAATATAATTGTGATCTAATAATAGAAGGGCATTTTCACCAAAACAGTTTAAATACACAATATATAAATATTCCATCTTTGTTTTGTGATAAGGAATATTTATACTTAAACAATAAAAAGTTTTCTATTAAATTAATCTAATTTTAAGAAATGTTACAATATAATTCGTTCTATATATAAAAGAAGGATATTACGATGATTAAACATTTATTAAAAACAACTACTCTTTGTGCTTCTGTTTTATTTTCAGGTACCACTTTACTTCAAGCTGCAAGTAATACTCCTGTATATCAAACACAGCAAAATCAGAGTTTAGACTCTACTGTACAAGATTTAGCTACAAAACTTTTAACAAGTAGCAGAGTAAATCCAGCTGAATATGGTGATATTGCTATTACATCTTTTGTAGATTTAAATCAATTTAGACATACAACTCATTTAGGAAGAAGCTTAAGTGAAAGTATGGTAAATGAACTTTTTGCTAGAGGATTTGATATAAGTGATTTTAGAGGTCAAAATACCATATCTGTAAATTCAAATGGAGAATATTTTCTTACAAGAGATAACAGTAAGATGAAAAGAAAAATTAATAATAATTATGTTCTAGTAGGTACATTTACAACAGCTGATAATGCAATATTGATAAATGCTAGAATTATGGATAATACTACAGGACATATTGTAGCAGCTGCACGAACATACTATAATAGTAAAGATTGTGCAGAGCTAGGAACTTGTCCTAAAAAGCGTATTATAAAAATAAGAAGTGATAAATATACAGTATCTCGTAAGCAAGAACAAAAAGTTGTAGCAACAAATGATTATAGTTGTAGTCAAATATCATTCAATAGACCTTTAAAAAAAGCTAATTATAAACCTATTATAGATAAATCTTATAAAAAAGATACAATAAGACCGACCATTAATACAAGTATAAATGAACCAATATCTCTTATAGATTAAAAAAGGAATATAAAATGTTAAAAACAATATCAAAAATAGCAATATCATCTATAGTAGCATATAGTACTTTACAAGCAGATGTATCAATATCTACAGATAATACAGGAGATTTTTTAATAGCACCTGTGTATCTAACTACAAAAGATGTATGCAGTCATATACGAGTTTTAAATACAAATGAATATAGCTCAATCTTAGCAAAAGTAACAATACGAGAACAAATAGCATCTCATGAGGTTGATCTGCCAATCTTTTTATCTCCAGGGGATGTTTGGGAAGGTAAAATATGCCAATGTAATGGTAAAGCAACATTATATAGCAATGATGATTCAAATCACCCTTCAGCTTTAGATGTGCTAGCTAGAGGAATGGAGCTAGAAAAACACAGTATTGTTACACAATATAGAGAAAATGATTATAATAGTGGAATTGTAGAGTTAAATGGAAAACAATTTAAACTTCAAGAGTTACAAAAAACAAATGTAAATTTTAATAAAGGTTATATAGAGGTTTATCCAATAGCTCAATTTGATGAGGGTAGTAAAGATAAAATTAATAAGAAAAAATTAGTACATAGATGGGATAGATTAATAGATAGTGAAATTCCTGATAAAAAAATAAGAAAAAATGGTGTAGATGAAAATAGTTTAACTGGATCTATATCTTTTCAAACATCACAACAAGAGACATCAGCTATGAAGATGGTAGCTTTTAAAAATACACATTCAAAACAAATTTTAGGAGATGCTATAAATTATACAAGTGATAGCTCACCAGATATTTTACTAGATAAAGGTGTTAAAAAAGCTATTTGGAATCTTCTAAAAAAAGATAAAGTATCATTTTTTTACGATAACCGTGGAGAGGATCAGTATATATATTTTGCATATCCTTTTAGTTATAGAGAGTTACAAAAAAGAACTTTTAAACTAATGATCAGAGATAAATGTGAAAATAAATACACAATGGTATTTTCACCAAAATTTATTATGAAAAATGAGTTAGCTTGTATAAGTGTAGCAAATCTTATTAAATTAACTCATAATATAAATAAATTTCAAACAGGTATGATACAAATAAAAGATATAACAAACTCAACAGGAGTACAGCTAGGTAGAGGAAAAATTGCATCATCTATACCTACAATTACTAGAATAAAAACAATGGGTCAAAAGGATATAGTAATAAATGCTATGCCTATAGCTAGCCACTAAATTTATACTTATGAAACAATTTGAACACGGTGGTGATATTATCTCTTTTGCAAAAGAGATAAATACCACTATAGATCAAGTTGTTGATTTATCTTCAAATATTAATTTTCTACAACCATCTGTAGATACAAATTTTTCTCATATTAAAATAAATAGTTATCCTAAATATGATCAACTATATCAAGTGTTAGCTAATAAATTCAATATTTTACAAGAAAATATAGAACTTTATAATGGCGCTAGTAGTGCTATATTTTCACTTATAAAAAATTTATCAAATCAAATATGTACCATATATTCTCCTGCTTATTTAGAGTATAAAAAAGCAGCATCTTTATATCATAAAGATATTGTATTAATAAATAGATTGACTAATATAGAGCAAGAAGTTCCTAAAAATTCTATAGTAATATTTGTAAATCCATCTACCCCTGATGGGCAATTTTATAATATAGAAGATTTTTTAATATATTGGAAAAAACAAAATTGTAAAGTGATAATTGATGAATCATTTCTAGAATTTTCAAATCAACCAAGTGCAATAAAATATCTACAACAATATGATAATTTATATATAATAAAATCTTTAACAAAATTTTATAGTTGTGCAGGAGTTCGTTTAGGTATTGTTATATCATCTAAAATAAATATATCTTTACTTCAAAGAAAAGAACCCCTATGGAAAATATCTATATTTGATAGCTATTATATACAACAAGCTTTAAAAGATACAAAATTTATAGAGATAAGTAGAGCAATTAATGCAAATGCAAAAGTATATTTAGAGGATATTTTAACAAAATCATATCTATTTGATGAGTATATATATTCTTATGGTAATTTTATCTTAGTAAAACTAAAGTATCTTGATGCTAAAATATTTCAAGATAAATTAAAAAAATATAAGATTATGGTAAGAGATTGTTCTAATTTTGATTTTTTAGATAAAAATTATGTTAGAATTGCAGTAAAAAGTATAAAAGATCTTAAAAAATTTGAGAATGCAATTAAAAAAATACAGGAGAATTTATGAGATATATCGGTCTGATTTTCATAATATTATTATTTAGTGGGTGTGGTATTGTAAATTTAGGGTATAAATCACAAAAACAAAATCTACCAACTTATCAACAAAAAGTTAAAAATGAACAATGTACATATCTCTTTGGACCTTTAGATACAAATCAAAAAAAATCTATTTTTGATATGGAAAAAAAGGAAGCTTTTCAAGAACTTATAAAAAATACTATAAAAAAAGCAAATGATGATGGTCTATATGGTAATAAGCTTGTTAATATAGATATTCAAGAGGGTGGATATACATCTCCTATTGCTTCAAAACTTTGCTTATATATATCTGCAAATTTAATTTATGATAAATTTTTAGATCAATAAATAATATTATATTTAAGGTGTATTTAGATATTATAAATATAAAAAAAGGTGTATAGTTATGGGTTTTTCTATAGAAGTTGAAATAATTATATTAATGATGGTTATTGTTTCAGTTGCTATGAGTGTAAGATATTTTAGTCAATTGCCTTATACAATAGCTTTAATTTTTGCAGGAATAATACTTAGTTTTTTTCATACTTTTCCAGATATTCATTTAACACCTGATCTGATATTTCATATATTGTTACCACCTTTACTTTTTGAAGCTGCTTTTAATCTAAATGCAAATGAGTCAAAAGCAAATATAAAACCTATTTTAATATATGCAGTTTTTGGTGTGATTATCTCTACATTTGTTATAGGATTTTTCTTAAGTGGTATTTTTTCATTTTTTAATAGTGAGCAAACTATACCTTTAGTGGCATTATTACTTTTTGGTGCAGTTATATCTTCAACTGATCCTATATCAGTACTTGCTATATTTAAAGAATTAGGTGTTCCAAAAAGGTTATCATCAATTATAGAAGGTGAAAGCTTACTAAATGATGGTATCTCTGTAGTTATTTTTGGTATTGTATCTTCTATTGCTATAGATCATCAGATATTTCATTTAGCTCATGGTATTAAAGATTTTATTATTGTTGCATTTGGTGGAGCGATTGTTGGAACTATGTTAGGGCTTACATTTTCAAGAATCACAGCTTTAGTAGATGATCATCTAATAGAGATAACCCTTACAACTGTTGTTACATATCTTACTTATGTAGTTGCTGAATATTTTGAAGTAAGTGGTGTTATAGCTGTAATTTTTACAGGTCTTATGGTAGGAAACTATGGTACAAAAATAGGTATGAGTCCAACAACAAGAGTGTCAGTAAAAGATTTTTGGGATTATATAGCATTTGTTATTAATTCTGTTGTGTTTTTTATTATAGGATTGGAAGTAAGCAAGATAGATATATTTGCAAATTATCATTATATTGCTCTTGGTATTATTGCTGTTTTAGTTGGCAGAACTGTATCTATACTAGTTTTAACTCCTATTATTAATATAGTAGATAAGCCTATTATATCAAAATGGCAAAGTATATTTATATGGGGTGGGGTAAGAGGTGCATTAGCTATGGCATTGGCATTGGCAATACCTAAAGAGTATGAATATAGAGATATGATTTTAATAATGACATTTGGGGTAGTTGGTTTTTCTTTGATTGTTCAGGGGCTTTCTATTGGCAAACTATTAGCTTTTCTTAAAATAGGTGGAAAAGATAAAAATTTAGAAAAATATGAGTATGAAAAAGGTAAATTAATAGCTTTAAGTGAAGCTAGTGATGAACTAGAACTTATGTATAAAGAATCTTTAATATCAAAACAAGTTTATGATATGCTTTTACAATATCACAGTAGAGATCTACAAAAAGCTAAAGAGATAATAGAAGAGTTAGCTCATGATAAAATTGTAAAAGAGTATGAATTTGAAACATCTTTAAAAAGATTATTATTAAAACAAAAAGATTCTATTCAAGAATCAATAAAACATGGAATTATCTCATCATCTACTGGAGAGAAACTAATAGCTTTAATAAATAAAGAGATTTTAAATAGAGAAAAATAGAAGAAAGTATTATATTAATATATATTTATATAAATTTTATGTAAAATAAAAATAAAAAAAGGTTAGGTATTATGTTAGATTTAGCAATAATTGGAGGAGGACCTGCAGGATTAACTGCTGGTTTATATGCAACTCGTGGTGGATTAAAAAATGTTACTATGTTTGAAAAAGGATTACCTGGTGGTCAAATAACACAAAGTAGTGAAATAGAAAATTATCCAGGTCAAATAGAAGTAATAACAGGTATGGAACTTATGGATAAATGGCCTACTCAATGTAAAAGATTTGGTCTAAAACATGATATGAGTGAAGTAAAACAAATAACAAAACAAAATGATATTTTTACTTTAATTTTAAGCAATAATTCTACTATAGATGCAAAATCTGTTATTATAGCAACTGGTTCAGTTCCTAGATCTGGGGGATTTAAAGGGGAAAAAGAATTTTTTGGACGAGGTGTGAGTACTTGTGCTACTTGTGATGGATTTTTTTATAAAAATAAAGATGTAGCTGTAATAGGTGGTGGAGACAGTGCTGTTGAAGAAGCTATTTATTTGGCAAATATTTGTAAAACTGTATATATAATCCATAGAAGAGATAAATTTAGAGCATCTCCTCATGAGGTGGAAAAGCTTAAAAAATTTCCAAATATTATTCAGCTTTTAAATTATGATATAGTAGAGATTATTGGTGATAATATGGGTGTAAATGGTGTAAAAGTACTTGATAAAACTAAAAATGAAGAAAAAACTTTAAGTGTATTAGGAGCTTTTATATTTGTAGGACGAAATGTATTAAATGAATCATTAAAACAAGATGATGGAACTTTTTTATGTGAATTAAACGATGGGGGTCAAGTAAAAGTTGATCTTTCTATGAAAACATCTGTTGATGGACTCTTTGCAGCAGGAGATATAAGAATTGAAGCTCCAAAACAAGTAGTTTGTGCAGCAGGAGATGGAGCAACAGCAGCCATAAGTGCTATAACATACTTACAATAGCATTAAAATAAATAAGGATATTTATATGAAATTTTTCGATTTTTTAAATGAATTAAAAATAAAAAATAAATTGTTACTTTTGGTATCATTTCCCCTAGTAGCACTTTTATATTTTTCTATTCATATCGCATACAATTCATATACAGTTGGTCAAAATGTAGAGCATGCCTCAGAGCTTACAAAGATGGCTACAACTATCTCAAAACTTGTACATGAAACACAAAAAGAAAGAGGTATGACAGCAGGTTTCTTAGGAAGTCATGGTATAAAATTTAAAGATAAACTACCTTCTCAAAGAGAACTTACAAATAAAGCTTTAAAAGTTTTTGAGAATTTTATAAATTCTATTGATTACTCTTTATATCCTACAGATTTTCATAATAAAGTTAATGAGGCTTTCTCATCAATGGATAATATAAATAGTGTAAGATCTCAAATAGATTCTTTATCTATTTCTACATCTAAAGCTATATCATACTATACTAAAAATAATGCAAAATTATTGGATCTTGTAAATATAAGTGTAAAACTAAATAAAGTTCCTGAAGTTATTAAAGATGTAGCTGCATTTAATGCATTTTTACAAGCAAAAGAGAGAGCTGGAATTGAGCGAGCAATAGGTACAAATACACTAGCTGCAGATAGATTTGGACCAGGTATGAGAGAGAAGTTTATGAATCTTATAACTGCTCAAAATTCTTATTTAAATACTTTTAAAGGATACTCTTCAAAAATAGAAAATGATTATTTAAAAAAAACAGTAGTAGGACCTGAAATTGATGCTGTAAATAAAATAAGAAATATTTTATTAACAGCTACAGAAATAGGTGGTTTTAATGTTGATGCTGAATATTGGTTTAAAACTATTACAAAAAAAATAGGACTTTTAAAGAAAACTGAAAATTATATAAGAGATAATATAAAAGCAATTGACAATAAAACAAAAAGAGGTGTAAAAATAGCATCAGCTTTAGCAAATCTTTTACATGAAACACAAAAAGAAAGAGGTGCAACAGCTGGCTTTATAGGAAGTAATGGTAAGAAATTTGCTAAAATTTTAATAAATCAAAGGAAAGCTACTGATAAAAAAGCAAATAAACTTTTGGATATATTAGCTACGGTACAAATGAATGATTTTTCAAAAGAGTATTTAGATAATCTTAATATTGGTATATCTAAATTAAAAAATTTACAAAATATTAGAGTTAAAGTATCTGCACTTGATATTAAAACAAAACAAGCTATTAAATTTTATACATCTATGAATAGTAGTTTTTTAAATACAATAGCATCTATTGTAAAAATAGCAAAAACATCTAATGAAACATTGGATTTAAATGCTTATTATAATTTTCTTATGTCAAAAGAGAGAGCTGGAATCGAAAGAGCTGTTATGTCAAACTCTTTTGCTAGAAATAAATTTTTACCAGGTATGAAAGTAAAATTTACACGCCTTGTAACTGAACAAAATGCATATATGAATACATTTTTAGCAACTGCTAAAAAAGCTTATGTAGAATTTTATAAAAAAACAGTAAAAGGTAAAGCTATAGATGAAGTAAATCGTATGAGAAAAATAGCATTTAATGCTAATACAATAGGTGGCTTTAGTAAAGATCCTACAGTTTGGTTTCATAATATGACAGTAAAAATAAATAAATTAAAACAAGTAGATGACTTTTTAGCAAAAAGATTAATTTCAAGATTACATATATTAGAAAATGCAGCAGATTTTGCTATGTATAGAGATATAATAACTGCTATAGTTGTACATCTATCAGTTTGGTTTATCTCTCTTATTATTGCTTCAAATATTCTAAGAAATTTAAAATCATTTAAAGAGGGATTAAACTACTTTTTTGCTTATGCAGTAAGAGAAAAAGATTATATGCGTCCTATGCCTATATACGGTAGTGATGAATTTGCTCAGATGACTATAGAGATGAATGAAGGGATTAAAAAAACTACATATATTATTGAGCAAGATAAAAAAGTAGTAAAAGAGATAGATGATGTTATGAATAAGGTAGCTTCAGGGTTCTTTACATATACTATTCATGAAAAAGGAGCAACTGTAGAGGTTGAGGAGTTACGAAACAATATAAATAATATGTTAAGAGGTACAAAGATAAAACTTAATAATATGAATAAGTTAGTAACATCTTATGGAAAAGGAGATTATACTTTTAAACTAAATGATAAAGAACGAAATGGATTATATGGTGACTTTGGTACACTAGTAACTGGACTTTCATCTTTGGGTCATGATACTTCAAATTTTGTGGCACTTGTATCCAATGTTGTTGATAATCTTGATAAAAATACATCTATTTTAACTTCAACTGCATCATCGCTTTCAAGTGCATCTAATGCTCAGGCATCATCGCTAGAGGAGACTGCTGCTTCAGTAGAGGAGATAACAAGCAATATAAAAGAGAGTTCATCAAATGTATCTGCTATGGCTGAATTAGCAGATGACCTACATAATTCATCTCAAATTGGTCAAAAGCTAGCATCTCAAACAGCAGAGTCTATGGAGGAGATAAATGAACAAGTTACATCTATAGATGATGCTATTAGTATTATAGATCAAATAGCATTTCAAACAAATATATTATCTCTTAATGCAGCAGTAGAAGCGGCAACTGCTGGTGAAGCTGGAAAAGGCTTTGCCGTAGTTGCTCAAGAGGTAAGAAATCTTGCAAGTAGATCAGCTGAAGCTGCTTCAGAAATAAAATCTATAGTGCAAAAAGCAACTTCAAAAGCAAATGAAGGTAAAACAATAGCTGCAAATATGATAGATGGATATAATGAACTAAGTTCAAAAATAGAAGAGACTAAAAATATTATAGGAGATGTATCTGATGCTTCTAAAAAACAAGCTACTGAAATAGTACAAATAAATGATGCTATTAATAATCTTGATAGTGTAACAAAACAAAATGCAACTGCATCAAATGAATTACAAAATATATCTACTCAAATTGAAAATTTAGCTCAAGATTTAACATCAGTAATAAGTAGAGTAAAATTTAGTCAAAATGCTAAAAAACAGGTATGTGATCCATCTATGACATCACTTATTTCTGAATTTAAAACAGATCATATCCATTTTAAACTTAATCATTTTGAAAAATTAGATCAATTTATTCAATTTAGTATAACACCACCTACTCAATGTAAACTTGGAAAATGGATAGAGGAACAAGAGCGAAATCAGGTATGTTTTACAAAAGATAATTCATGGATAGATTTAAAAAATAAACATATTCAAATTCACTCTGCAGTACAAAGATATATTGATAAAAATGCACAAAAAGCATCAAATAGTGAGCTACATACAATAGCAGCTTTAATTGAGGATGAAACAGTTGCTATTTTTAATGATTTAAATAACTTGCTAGAGACACATTGTAAGTGTAACCATGGATAAATTTTAAGAATTTTTAGTATAATGTCAAAAAAAATGGAGAAAAATATGTTAAAAGTAGGAATTGTAGGAAGTACAGGAAGAGTAGGATCTCTTTTAATAGATGATTTAATAGATCATTCAAAAGCTCAAATTGGTTCAGTTCATGTATTTGATGAGCTTAAAAAAGTGATCCCTGATAATACAGTAGTGACAAATGATATGAAAACTATGTTAGATAATTGTGATGTTGTTATAGATTTTTCAGCACCTGTTGCTACACAAGATCTTCTTGAAACAGTGATAAAAAATAATATTAAAAAACCACTAGTTATTGCAACAACAGGTTTTAATGAACATCAAAAAAATCTTTTACTAGAAGCTAGTAAAATAACACCTATTCTTTATGCTACAAATATGAGTTTAGGAGTAGCAGTTCTTAATAAACTTGTATCAATAGCAAGTAAGGTACTTGAAGATTTTGATTGTGAAATAGTAGAACAACATCATAGATATAAAGTTGATTCTCCAAGTGGTACTGCACTTACTTTAGCAGAACATGCAGCAACGGCAAGAGGACTTGAGCTTGATAAGGTGCGAGTTAGTGGAAGAGATGGAGTAATTGGAGCTAGAACTAAAGATGAAATAGGCGTAATGAGTCTAAGAGGTGGAGATATAGTTGGTCGTCACACAGCTGGATTTTATAATGATGGAGAATTTATAGAGTTAAATCATACAGCAACAGCTAGAAATACATTTAGTAGAGGTGCAATTAGAGCTGCTATTTGGTTAAGCAATCAAGAGATTGGTTTGTATAGTATAAATGATTGTTTGGGATTATAAAATATGTGTGCAGTAGTTGGAATATTTGGAAATGATGATGCCTCAAAATTAGCAGGTATGGCACTATTTGCTATGCAACATAGAGGTCATGAAGCTTGTGGTATTAGTGCTGGGGGAAGTGATGATAAAAAAATAATCACTATCAAAGATAGAGGTTTTGTAAGAGATGTATTTGCTCAAAAAGAGTTTAATATCTTAAAAGGAAATATTGCTATTGGACATAATCGATATTCTACTGCTGGAGGAGACTCTATATTTGATGCGCAACCTATCCAAGCAAAATATAAATTAGGTGAAATATCAGTAGTTCATAATGGAAATTTAGTAAATAAAGATAAAGTAAGAAATAGACTTATAGATGAAGGAAGTATTTTTCAAACAGGTATGGATACTGAAAATCTTATTCACTTAATAGCAAAATCTAGTCAAGATAAATTAAGAGATAGAATAACAAAATCTTTAACAAAACTTAAAGGTGCATATAATTTTATTATTCAAAGTAGAAGTAAACTTTTTGTTGTACGAGATCCTTATGGTGTAAGACCTTTATCTATTGGAAAACTTAAAAGTGGTGGTTGGATAATCGCTAGTGAGACTTGCTGTTTTGATCTAGTAGATGCTGTATTTGTACGAGATGTAAAACCAGGGGAGATGTTAATATTTTCAAAAGAGTTTGATGAACCAGAATCTATTATTTTAGATGATACAAAAGAGTTTAGACCTTGTGCTTTTGAGTATATATATTTTTCAAGACCAGATAGCGATATAGATGGTAAAAATGTATATACAACTAGAGTAGATATGGGTAAAGCATTGGCAAAGCAGGATAAAGATCTAAAAGCAGATATGGTAATACCAGTTCCAGATAGTGGAGTTCCAGCAGCTTTAGGATATGCAAGACAAAGCGGTATACCATTTGAATTAGGGATTATAAGAAATCACTATGTTGGTCGTACTTTTATAGAACCTACTCAAGCTATGAGAAATTTAAAAGTAAAAATGAAACTATCTCCTATATCTTCACTAATCAAAGGTAAACGACTTGTAGTAATTGATGATTCAGTTGTAAGAGGAACTACAAGTAAAAGAATAGTAAAGATGCTAAAAGATGCAGGTGCATTAGAAGTACACTTTAGAGTTGCATCCCCTGAGATAAAATATCCTTGTTTTTATGGTATAGATACTCCTACAAAAGAGGAGTTAATAAGCTCAAATCAATCAAATGAAGAGGTATGTAAATATATAGAAGCTAATAGCTTAGAATATTTAAGTATCGATGGTTTAAAAGAAGCTATTGGAACAAATCGAAACTACTCAATGGTAAGTTTTGATGGAGATTATTTTATAAAATAAGGGTTTTGGTGGAATATAAATATTTAAATACTATTAGTAGGTATTGGAGAAAACGGTATGGAGAAAAAATTTATAAAATACCTATTAGTATCTCTGGATTTACATGTCCTAATATAGATGGAACCATAACAAAAGGGGGATGTACTTTTTGTGAAAATGAGTCTTTTTCGCCTAATTTAACTGATAGATCAAAATTTAAACTAAATCTTAATACTAAAGAAAATTTATATTTACAAAACCAATTAAAACAACTAAAAGATCAATTTTTTACTACTAAGGAAAAATTACAAAATAAATTTGGGGTTAATAAATTTATAGTATATTTTCAATCATTTACAAATACCTATGCACCATTAGATACTTTAAAAGCACTTTACGAGGAGGCTTTAAGTTTTGATGATGTAGTAGGTCTTAGTATTGGTACAAGAACAGATTGTATTACTGATGAAACTTTAGATTATTTAGTTGAACTTAAAAATAGAGGTTTTGAGATATGGCTAGAATATGGCATACAAAGTGTTTATGATATAACTTTACAAAAAATAAATCGTGGACATGACTTTAAAAATATAGAACAAATTATAAAAAAAACAAAAGACAAAGGGCTTTTAGTATGTGGCCATCTAATTTTTGGGCTTCCTAATGAAACACAAAAAATGATGATACAAAGTACAAAAAAATCTATAGAATTAGAAATAGATTCTATAAAATTTCACCCTTTATATGTAGTAAAAAATACACTTCTTACAAATGACTATAAAAAGGGAAAATTCACCCCTATATCTGAAGAATTATATATAGATACTTTAGTAAAATCTATAAAAATATTACCAGATAATATCTCTATATCAAGAGTAACAGCAGGGATCAATGATGACACACTTTTAGCTCCACTTTGGTGTACAAATAAGTATAAACAAATATATAAT
>Ga0256837_1000958_pt1 | contig 21370 bp, 16 predicted proteins | sample 4562384metaG_FD_185976 | JGI IMG/M metagenome (GOLD analysis project Ga0256837, IMG submission 185976) | Hydrothermal vent microbial communities from Guaymas Basin, Mexico - 4561-384 | ecosystem: Environmental > Aquatic > Marine > Hydrothermal vents | place: Mexico: Guaymas Basin | collected...
CATTTAGATTTCCTACTGCATCACTTGTGGTATTATTACCAGTTTTTATACCAGTTACAGGTGTACTTGTAATATCTGCACCAATATCATCATCAAATAAATTATCACTAATTGTTGATATAGTTGTAATAGTGTCACCTTCATCAATATTGTCAATATCACTACTTGCACTTGGATTATCATCTAAAACTGTAATTATAAAATTTCCATTTGTGTTTGTAAGATCAATATCTGCAACTTCAAATAAGAAACTTATATCTTTAGTCGTATTGCCAGCTCCATGATCAATACCTTCATATAGAGTTATTGAGTATTTTTGTTGGGTACCACTTGCATCATCTGGATTTAAAATACTTACTTCAAAAAGTTTTTTATTATCACTTCGTGTTGCTGTGATTTGATGTGATGAATCAAGTGTATAGGTTATATCCAAGCTATTACTTGTGATATTTTGAGCTATAAGATCATCTATTGTATCTTGAGTAAAATAAACATCACTGATATCATCTTGTGCTTTTGTAATATTTAAAGATCCCACATCATTAGATAATCCAACTGTAGTAGTTAGCTCCTCATCTAAGTTTCCATTTATGCTTGCAATTGTTGGTTCTGTATCATCTATATTTATGGTTTGAACTGCACTGCTTAAATCTCCATCTTGGTCAACCAAAGTATATATAAAATTTGCACTTGTATTATTTGGATTATCATGATCAAAAGAACTATTTGGTGTAAATGTAAAATCACCATTTTGATAAACTGTAAGTTCTCCCATGGTTGAGCTATCAACTGAAGAGTTTACTGTATATTGAGTATTGGTATTATCAAATACTTTAGTTACTAAATCACCATTTGAATCAGTATATGTAAAACTGTGAAGTTGAATATCATCTGCACCTATATTATCATTTGTAAATAGATTACTTGAATATGAACCATCTCCTTCAGTGAAAGTTAAAGGTGTTTCATTAACTGCAGTGGTTAAATCATCATTTATACTTACTGTAAAATCTTCTAGTACTGGTTGTAGATCTATATCATATAAATTTACACTCACATTTATATCTTCAACTAAACCATTAGTTGTATGATCTAAAGATTCTAATAGTGTAAATGTATAAGATTGGTCAGAACCATCAGGTGTAGTAGGATTATTTAATACAATATTAAATACCTCAATATCATTGGCTTTTGCTATTAAAGTGTGTCCATCATCTTGTATTGTATATGTTAAATCTACCTCATTGTGTTTTAAGTTTAAAGTGGTTACCTCTTGAAATTTTACATCAGCTATATCATCTTTATTTATAGTTATATTTAAATCTTTTGTTATTTGTAATGGATTAGTTTGTACACCACTTCCATCAAAAAGATTCTCTTCATTTAGTGTTGCATTTTCTATATTTGCAGTTGGATTGGTATCTAATAGATCTATACTTTGTGTAGCCCAAGATGATATATCTCCATCACCATCAATTGCTCTATAAGAAAATGTTCCCAAGGTTGAATTATTATCATGATCATATTCATCTATAGAGTTAAAACTCCAAGATGAGTCTTTATTAATTGTAATTGTACCTGTAGGGGTATTTAGTGTTAAACTATCTTGAGTATTAAAATTTGCAATTTGTTCATCACCATTTGTATCTATATATTTTACTTCATATAGATGGGTAGCACTATCAACTGAATCATTTGAAAAAAGGTTACCACTTATAATATTATTACCCTCAATCACCTCTTGAGGTAAATCATCATATAAAGTTGGTCTATCATCAAACACAGCAACACTAAACAATTTTTGTGTAGAGTCAAGATCAATATCATCAATATTAAATAAAAAATCAATATTAAAAACATCATCATGACTGCCAATATGATCTATATCTGATTTTAAAGTAAAAGTATAATCAGTATTATTATTGATAGATATCTCAAAAATATCACCTTGCGAACTACTAGCTGTAATTGTATGATTATTATTTGAAAGGATATAAGATAGTGGATTGTTATTTGAACTGATATTTAGACTATTTAGTTTCTCAATAGTATCTTGTGAAAAATATACATCTACAATAGCATCTTGATCTTGATTTATATTTAGGCTTTGTGTTTGAGTAAGAAGTGTGTCGTTTGGTGCAGTCCCATTTGGTAAGTTACTCTCTGTTAATATTGCATTGTTAGGATTTGCAGTAGGTTCTGTATCTAAAAGTGTGATAATTTGAACAGCACTGTTCTCATCTCCATCATTATCTAACAATGTATATATGAAACTTCCTGCATTTGCGTTATTATCATGATCAAATGAGCTTACAGGTTTAAAGCTCCAAGAACCATCTTCATTTACTGTAAGATCGCCTGTTGGAGTGGTTAATGTTTGATTTGCATTTGTGTAGTTTATCCCATCTATTGTAAATTTTGATATTTTCATTCCATCTGCTGAACTTATATCATTATTTAATAAATTTGTTCCATAATATATTGGGTCACCTTCACTTATTGTATCTACTATTGGATCATCATTTGCAATAGGAACATCATCTACTATTGTTATAATTAAATCTTTGCTAACAATATCAGAATCAATATCAGTATCGTGTACTTCTATTTGTATATTTTCAATCCCGTTAGTTGTATTTTTATCAATACCCATTTGCAATGTATATGTATAAGATACAATACCTGTAGTATGATTATAATTTGTAAGTTGTAATATGCCAAAATCAGTATCAATAGTTATATTATTTGTAAATAAATTATTTAATTGTTCTAATGATATATCTGTATTTTTTATTACAATTTTTTCCAATCCATCAATTGCACTTATAGTAAAACTGCTATTTATAATATTACTGCCATCATGTAATGAACCATTTGCTAAACCTGCTTCATTTACGCTTATTGGAGTAATATCAAGGGTTGGTTGATCATTATCATTACCATTGATCTTTATTGTTAAGGTTGCACTATCTTGATCACCTGTAGAATCCTCTATAGTATAGGTGAAATAATCATTTAGATATTCATCATTGTTTAGTTGTTGAATCTCAATTTTGTCATTAAATAGTGTGTATGTATAGTTTCCGTATTTATCAATATGCAGTGTTCCATATTGACCTATAGCATCAAATGTACCCTTTGTAACTATACTATTAGTACCATTATTTACACCAATTACAGGAGTTGCAATATAGTCATTTCCTAAATCATCATTTAAAAATAGATTTGAAGATATTTTATTGTTAGCTATATCTTCATATGTACTTATAAAATCAGCATTTGCTTTTGGTATATCATTTGGTATATAATCATCAGCTTTATTTGGTGTGTATGGTGTGGTTTGAATTGTAGTATGATCAATTTGTACATCTGGATTTATTTGAGTTCTATCCATTTGTGGAGTATAATGTGAAGTTGCAATATTTGCAGATGGATCAACAAATGGTGATTTATCAGTATAAATATGAGATGGTTCATTTAATCTTGAGCTTGGGATAATAAAATCATCTTGAGTGCTCAATAGTACTGGTTCAACTTCAAATGGCTGATTTTCTTGATTAAAATTTGCCTCTTTTATTTGGGCTTGTTCTTTGATGTTCTCTTCAAGTAATATAGGTAGTTCATATAAGTTTGATTGACTATCAAGATTTAAAGTATGAAATACATACTCATTTGAACCAGTAATTTTGGTATCATATAGAGCATTTTTAAGTGTAATAATTATATAGTCATCATCACTATTAAATTGATCTCCAACTATTTTATCTCCAGCATAAATTTTATCTCCAGCATGAACTTGTCTAATATCACCATTTTTATTAATAACAAAAAAAGTTCCTACAATTTGTCTTATGATTCCAATAAATTCCAACATAACTGTACCTTACTGTTGTGTAAACATATATTGTTTAGTTTTTAATATGGGTTTTAAAATATAATCCATAATTGACTTTTTCCCAGTAATTATATGAGCTGTTACCATCATCCCTGGCAAAATCTTATATCTAACATAATCTTTAAATAAAAAGTTTTGTTTGGCTTGAAGTTGAACTGTGTAAAATCTTTCCCCTTTATTATTTACAGAACTATCTGCACTTATTTTTGTAACAGTTGCATCAAGTGAACCAAACAAAGCAAAGTCATAAGCGCTTATTTGCACTTTTGCTTTTTGCCCTTTATATAAAAATGCTATATCTGATGGCTTTATTTTAACCTCAATTGCCAAAGTATCATCACTTGGAACAATCTCTACTAAATTATCACCAGGCTTTATAACTCCACCAATTGTATTTACAAATATAGTTTGTATTATACCATTTATAGGAGATCTTACAACAGTTCTTTTTACTTGATCAGATACTACACTTGATTGAGCTCTTAATCTTTGAAGTTGAATTGTAAGCTCATTTAATTTTTCTCTTGATTGATTTTGAAAGTTTGAATCAATCTCTTTTATTTTATTTTTATTTTCTTCTATGCTTGATAAGATAATCGGTATAGTGTTTTTATTTGAGTTGTACTCTTGTAGTATTGAATTCTTTTCTCTTTTTAATTGTAAAAAATCTACTTTTGATTTAATCCCACGATCAACCATAGGCTTTGTCATTTTTATCTCTTTGTTTATAAGATAAAGATTTGAACTAAGATCTTTGATTCTATTTTGTATTTGTTTTAACTCATTTTGTTTTTGGCTAATTTGTGATTGTAAAATAGATTTTTGAGATTTGATTTGTAACATATTACTTTTAAAAAGTTTTATTTGAGATTGTACAAGTTTTGGGTATTTTTTATTAACTATTGGATCAATTTTTAGTTTAATCCCTTTTGCCTGAGCTTCAAGTCTTAAGATAGTGATAAATAGTTCATTTTGTTTTAGTTTACTTGATTTTAGTGTTGAAGTAGATTGTTTATTATCAATTGTTAATAAAGTTTGGCCTTGTTTTACTTCATCACCTGTTTTAACTAAGATATCTTTTATAATACCACCTTCAAGATTTTGTACAATTTTATTTTTTGCACTAGGTATTACTTCACCAGTTCCTCTTACAATCTCATCAATCTTTGCAATATTTGCCCAATAAATAAATCCCATTATAAAAATAATGCTAATATATAATATATATCTAAATTTTGTAGGTGTAGTTTGTACTATTGCTGCACTTAGGCTTTTTATAAATGCATAATCATCTTGTGAAAATTTTTTAGCCATTTTGTCCAACTTGTAGTTGTTTTAAAACATTTTGCTTTGTATCATCAAGATAAATTTTACCATCTTGCAATACAATTATTCTATTTGCTAACTCTAAAAGATTCATTTTTTGTGTAACAATTATTGTTGTGCTGTTATTTAAATTTTGTTTTAATGATTTTATTAATCTTTCTTCACTTAGTTGATCCATAGAATTACTTGGTTCATCTAAAAGCTTAAATGGCGTTTGAGTTAAGAATGCACGAGCTATTGCAATAGATTGTTTTTGTCCTCCAGATACACCTGTAGCTTTTTCTCCTATTGGCATTTCAAATCCCATAGGATGCTTTTGTATAAACTCATATGCACCACTAATTTTTGCAGCATTTTCAAGCTCTTCATCACTACAGTTTGCTTTTGTATATGTGATATTTTCTTTTATAGTTCCAGCAAATAGTCCAATATCTTGAGATACATAACCTATAGCTTTTCTTAACTCAATTGGATGTATCTGTTTTATATCAATACCATCAATCAATATTTTACCACTACTTGGTTCATAAAGTTTTAACAGTAGTTTTGCAATAGTACTTTTTCCTGATCCCATTCTTCCAATAATGGCAACTTTTTCATTAGGTTTGATTGTAAAACTTACATTATCTAAAGCTAAAACTTCAGAATTAGGATATGAAAATGATACATTTTCAAACTTGATTACGCCCATAAAAGATTTTTTTGTAATAAATTTTTTATTTGTTTGAGTCTCTTTTGGAAGATTTACCAGTTCATTTAAAATTTTATATGAAGCTTTTGTGTCTTGATATTGAGTTAGAAGTGCTACAACTTGTCCCATAGGTGCAACAACTCTTGATGATATAATCATAATTGCAATCAATCCCCCCATGGTAAGTTCAAAATCTTGTATCATAAATACACCCATAAATACTATTAATACGGTATTTATTTGTATGAAAAATCCTGTTATATTTGGTACCATACTACTTAGCATTTTAGATTTTTTAGAGGCATTGGCTAGTGCAGCATTTGTCTCTTCCCATGACCACTGCATATGTCCAGTTTGCCCTAAACTTTTTAGTGTTTCTATATTTTGTAATGATTCTATTAAAATAGAATTCTTTTTTGCACCTATTTGATGAGTAGCTTCTATTGCTTTTCTTATTGGTGATTTTATAATTAGAGCAAAAATAAATAGTAAAATAATAGTAAAAATAGGTACAAATACAATATTACCACCAATATAGTAAATTAATATTAAAAATGCAAAACTAAAAGGAAGATCAATAAGCGTAGTGATTGTAGCATTTGCTAAAAAAGATCTTATATGGTCAAACTCTTTTATATTTGCTGCAAATGAACCAACAGAGTTTGGGATATTTTCTAGTTTTATATCCATTATTTTTTCAAAAATAATTGAGGATAAAATAATATCAGATTTTTTAGCTGCTGTTTCTAAAAATAGGGTTCTTATATATTTTAAAAGTAGATCTAAACAATATACAAATATAACCCCACCTGTAAATACATATAAGGTCTCTATACTATTTGTAGGTATTACTCTATCATAAACACTCATTGTAAATAATGGAGTTGCCAATACAAATAGATTGATTAAAAATGAAGCTAAAATTACTTCAAAATAGATCCCTTTAGATAACTTTATAGTATCCCAAAACCAATGTTTTGCATTGTAGGATAAACTTTTTAGACTATATTGTGAGTAGTCAAATTGTTTTTTAATTAAAAATCCATACCCAAGATAAAGTTCATCTAGCTCTTTTAAACTTATCTCTTTATCATATATATATTCTTTTTGAGAAGTTATAATTTTTGCTTTTTGCTTTTTTGTATCAATTGATTCTAAAATACATATAGTATCATTTGATAATAAAAGCATAATAGGAAGATGTAAACTTGAGATATCTTTTAGATCTTTTTTTATAAGTTTTACATTTAGTTTTGCATTAGCTGCTGCTCTGCTAAAGAGTGACTTGGATTCTTCTAGTGAATATAGACTAACTTCACTTTGATTTGGTTGTATTGGTAAACCTGCAGTTAACTCTACTACAGTATGAGGTTTGTCATATAATTTTGTATATAAAACTAAACCATCAATTAGTGAAGTTAAATTTAAATTATCCATATTGATTTACCTATTGGTTATAAGAATATATGCCATTGTACCAAGTATTTGGATTGGTACTACTAAGTTTTGCTAATTCAATATTATATGGTTTTGTAGTTGGTGTATATAAATAAACTTCATAATAATAAGTACGATTTACAATTTTGCTTTTATATCCTGAGTATTTTTTTACTATTGCTTTAGCATCTTCAATTCTATCGAAACTTCCTACCATATATCTGTGATATTTTGTTGGTTTTTTAATTTTTGGTTTAGACTTTTTCACTATTTTTTTTGGTTTTACTATAGTTTTTTCTTTTTGTATTACTTTTACTTGATTTGTAGTTTTTTTGCTATGATTAGTCTTTGCATAGCTAGTATATGTTTTAGTTGTGTTAGCATACCAAGCATCTGGCACTATTTGTTTTATCTTTTTTAGATCTTTTTTAAAATCATTTGAAGCATCAGTATAAACAAAAACTTTATTGTATGATCCAATTTTTTTGATTTTTGTAGTGTAGTTTTTAAATAAGTTTGCTCTTTTTATAGCGCCATCTTTATATTTAAAACTTCCAACAACAAAACTGTGTTGTAGCGTTGTAGTTGGTTTAGATTTTACTATTTGCTTAGTTTTTGGTTTAGTTTGTACAATATATTTTTTAGTTGGTTTTGTTTTTTTAATAGGTTTAATTGTTTTTGTTGGTGTTTCATCTTTTTTAGGTTTACATGTATCTAATAAAACATCTTCTAGGGAACCTTTTTTACATTTTTTAAGTGGTGTATTTTTAAGAGGAGTTGTATTAATTTTATCCTCTTTGATAATTTCATCATCTACATAAACTATACTATTTTTATCAAGACCAACTTTAGCTGCATACGAGTAATCTTTCCCTAATACACTAGGTACAAGTAATCCCATAGCATTTAAAATTCTATATTTAGAAAATAGATAATCATAAGATGTTCGTATAATTTGTGATTTTGCATTTATTAAATCATTTTGAGTTGATAGTAAATCAAGCAAAGACCTTCTACCAAGATTATATTCTTCTTGATATAATTCAAGAGTATTTTCACTAAAATCTTTATATACATATAACTCTTTAAGTTGCTTCTTTAGCATCTTGTTTGCAGCATATGATAGATTGACATCCTCTTTTAATTGTCTTTTTAAATCTCTTTTAATATATATATCTTGATTTATCTTACTAATATATTTTTGTTTATTAGCTTCATCGATTCCACCTTTATAAATATTGTAACTTAGAATTAGTCCTGCTCTAAAATTATTTCTATCATTGTTTATACCATTTATATTTCTATCTAAATCTTGAGATATTTTAAAATCAATTTTTGGATATAAGCTACTGTCATTTTGTTTTAAAAGTGATTTTGATGCTTGTATATTATATGAAGATACTTTTAATGCTGGATTATTATTTAAAGTGTAATTAATAGCTTCATCAAGTGATTTTGGTAGAAGTGTAGTTAATATTGGTTTTTTAAGTAATTGAATATTTGGTTTAAATCCTAAAATTTTATAATATTTAAATGCAGAATCTAGTAGATTATTTTGTTGTACTACTAAATTTGATTTTGCCAAAGACAAAGAAGATTCTATTTTTTTCATCTCTGATCTCTTTGTAAGTCCAGATTGATAAAGCGCTTGAACTTTAGATAAAATATCAGCATTTATAATTACATTTTGTTTTGCTACTTCTAAAAGCTCTTTTTGTTTTAGAACTTCAATATATGCATAAGTCATCTCAAATGCAAGTTGATTTGATTTTTCTACAAAGTTATAAGCTGCAGCTAAAATTTTGGCTTTTTGATAATCAATTTCGTGAGTAGTTGCATATCCATCAAAAATATTTTGCATAAATACAAGTGAGGTTTCATAGTATCCAAGTGATGTGCGATTTGGAAAGCCACTATTAGTTGTATCTGTTGCTTCATATCCAACTCCCGCATGAAAATCTAATGTGGGAAGATTTCTAGCATTTGCAATTTTAAGTTCTTGGGTAGATTGCTTATAATTACTTAATCTTTCAAGAACTATGGGGTTACTATCAAGTACTTTTGATATGTCTTCTTCTAGGGTACTAGCACTTAGTGGTAAAATAATACATAAAGATAATATCGATATGAATATTTTTTGAATCACTTTAACCCTTTATTTTAATTTCTTATGATTAGTTTACTCATTATACTAAATTATTACTTACAAAATAACGAATAGAGGCAAATCCATATGATTTAGTTTTTTTAATTTGATTTATCTGTTTTGATGTTACTATTCCCCCAAGAGCAATAATTGGTATATTAAATTTATCTAATACCTCAATAAGAGTATTTATCCCTTTTGGTTCACCTTTATTTGGTGTTGTAAATATTGGTGAATATGTTATTGCATCTGCACCGTTTGTTATAGCTAATTTTATATCATTTTGAGTATGACAAGATATGATTGTATAAAGATTATTTTTTTTTGCATATATAATTTTATCAAATTGCTTTGAGTTTAAGTGTATCCCTGTAGCACCTAGTTTGATTGCTAAATCTATATCGCTATTTACTAATATTTGATTGATACCATGTTGTTTACATATTTTAATAAATATCTTAATAAGCTGTGTTGTATTTGATGAAGTTTTATCTCTAAAACATGCTATATCTATTTTGTTATTTGATAATGTATTGGTTAATATTTTACTAAAATCATCAGGATCAGATGTATAATATTTTGGATCAGTTATTAAATAAGATTTTAGTTTTTTCATAATTTTGAGCAAAAAAAAGGGCCTATAAAAGCCCTTTTTTTAATGTGTCATTAAAGACTAGTGATCCTCTTCCATCATTATTGAACCAGCTATATATACATAAGTTAAAATCATAAAAATAAATGATTGTAAGAAACCAAATGCAGTTAATAAGAAAAATCCAGGAAGTGGTAAAATCCAAGGTACAAGCATAAGAAGTACCATTAAGAACATATCATCACCTTTTACAGAACCAAAAAGTCTGAATGATAAAGAGATAATTCTTGAGATATGTGAAATGATCTCAATTGGAAACATTAATGGTGCAAGTGCAGGAACTGGACCCATAAAGTGAGCAAAATATTTTGCAGCACCATTTTTCTTGATACCAAGGTAGTTATAGTATACAAATACAATTAATGCAAGAGAAAGTGTAAAGTTAATATTTCCTGTTACAGATTCAAATCCAGGAACAACACCCATCATATTTGATACAAAAATTACCATACCTAATGCCCCAATTAGTGGCATAAATTTTCTAGCATTTTCTTCACCCATAGTATCAGCACCCATAGATATAACACCTTGAATGTATGTTTCCATCACATTTTGTGTACCTGTTGGTACAAGCTGTACTCTTTTTGTCGCCATTTTAGCTACAAAAAATACAATAGCCACTGTTAAAATTAAGTGAGATAATATAATCCACATTTGCTCATGGCCACCAATGGCACCTAAAAATGTAAATAATCTTCCTTCCATTTTCTTCCTTTATATTAGAACTTTTTCTTTAGTTATATTTAAAATTGTTTGATATTATATAATTTTAACAATAAAAACAAGATAAAACTTATAAATGTTTAAATTTATATCCGTGTGAGTGTAACTTTTCTTCTATAAGTTCTTGATGTTCAATCCCTTTTGTCTCAAGTGCAATAGTTACATGTGCTTCCCCAAAATCAAGTTTTACAGAGTTTCTATCATAATCTATTTGAACTATATTTGCATCACATTCATTAAATATATCAGTTAGTTTCATTAAACTTCCTGGTTTATCTATAAGTGTTACAATTAGATTCATTTTTCTATTTGATTTTACAAGCCCTTTTTCAATAATTAAAGATAGCATTGTAACATCAATATTACCACCACTTAAAGGTATAATTACTTTTTTATTTTTGACATTTATTTTATTGTGCATAATTGCAGCAAGTCCAACGGCACCTGCACCTTCTACCACAAGTTTTTGACGCTCTAGTAAAAATAAAATTGCATTTGCTATCTCTTTATCTTCTACTTCAATAACTTCATCAACTAAATCTAGTACATAGTCAAGCATTCTAGGAGTTGTATCTCGTACAGCAATTCCATCAGCAATAGTTTTAACACTTAATGAATCAATAGGAGTTTTGGCTTCATATGACTCTTTCATAGCATTTGCGCCACTACTAACTACACCAATAACTTTTGTTTTTGGACTTAGGTTTTTAATTACAGTTGCAATTCCAGTAATTAATCCACCTCCACCAATAGGTACAATTATAATATCTGGATCTTCAATTTGTTCTAATATTTCAAGAGCAATTGTTCCTTGACCTGCAATAACTGCATCATCAGCAAATGGGTGTACAAATGTTTGATTATTCTTTTTTGCATATTTTAAAGCTGCTTTATATGCTTCATCATAATTTGCACCTTCAAGTATTACATCTGCACCATAATATTTTACACCACTTACTTTTGTCAATGGTGTAGCTTCAGGCATAAAAATTGTGGCATTTACATTGAAATATTGTGCAGAATATGCCAAACCTTGTGCATGATTTCCTGCACTTGCAGCTACTACACCTTTTGCTTTTTCTTCATCACTTATGTTTGCAATTTTATTAAAAGCACCTCGAAGTTTAAAACTTCCAGTTACTTGTAAATTTTCTTTTTTTAGATAAATTTGTGCATCATATATTTTACTTAATACTGGTGCTAATGTAAGAGGAGTTGCATAGGCAACTTTTGATACATTTTCTTTTGCTTTTCTTATATCATTTAGTGTTAACATATATTATCTTCTTATTTAGTTGTATATTTTTTTGCAATGTTACTTAAAAGATACTTTATATTCCATCAATAGTAAGTAGCTTAGTTTTCCCTACCATAAGTTCTATTGACATTTTTATTCTTTTAAATACTGAGTCTTGTCTATATTCTAAATTATGTTTTTTACATATATCTTTTACAATTGGTTGCATTTTTTGATAAAAACTATGTGGTTTATCTGGAAATAGATGATGCTCTACTTGATAATTTAAGAATCCATGTAAGAAATCTATAAAATCAGATCCTGTGTTGTAATTTACACTTCCCATAATTTGTCTTAAATAGTATTCACCTTGAGTTTTATGTGGAGTGCTAAATTGATAAATATCTTCAGCACTATGATTTGGTACAATTACCAAAAATGAGTGAAGATTTGCTATAAATTCTGCACATAGTAATATTCCAAATACAGTTAATGAAGCACTAACTCCAAAAGGTAAAAATAAAAGTGGAATTAATACAAATTGAAATAATCCATAAGGTAAAATATAATCTTTCCATAAAATTAATCCATTTGGTTTAAATGGACTTATTTGATACTCTCTAGTTGGTTCTAATTTTTGTTTTTTTCTTTCTTTGTTTTCTAAAATTCTTAAAGTATTTGGTGCATAATATAGAAGCTTCCATAAAAAAGCAAATGCATAAACTACTGCATATTTTACAAACATTGGAATTTTTGCATCATGTAACCATGTAAGATTTTTCTCTACATTATCTGGATCATCAACTTCACCAAGATGATAATGATGCATAATATTATGTTCAAATGCCCAAGCATCAGGCTTAATCCAATCAAGCCAATCTATATATCTTCTAAGTCCAGTAGCATATCCTGCTTTTGTATATTTATATGGAATATTTGGCACTTTATCATAAGCTCCATGTAAAATAGGATGAGTAACATTTGCCCATCTAGCTACATTTCCAATCCCAATTAATGCTGCAGCACTTAAAGCTAATAAGAAAAATATAAATCCACTAATATCAAATGCAATAATTGCAATAATCAATCCAAATCCACCAAATGTACAGTATCTACCCCATCTCTCAAGTTTTAAAAGATGCTCGAAATCTTCTTGAGTCGCATCACCTATGGTCTCTTTGATTTTATCTATATCGATTTGCAGTTGTTGCTGGTCAACATCTGTATAATGTGTATATTGAGGTTGCATAAATATCCTAGTCTCTTATATTAATTATTTGCATTGTATATAAAAGTTGTTGATGGTGTGCTGAATTGAAAGTTATTATTACTATTTATGGTATAATGCGAAAAATTGATCAATAATAGGGTATTTAAATATATGAAATTTACATTTGTCACTTTATTTCCAAATCTTATAGAATTTTACTTTAAAGATTCTATTTTAAAAAGAGCATGTGAAAAGGATTTAATAGATTATGAATTTTACGATCCAAGGGATTATACAAAAAATAAACATAATAAAGTAGATGACAGTATGTTTTCTGGAGGGGCAGGAATGCTTATGACTCCTCAGCCACTTTTTGATACTTTAGATGATATAAAATCTAAAAATGAAGATGCATATATAATTTTTCCACTAGCAGCTGCTAAACCATTTAAGCAAAATGATGCAAAAAGATTAGCCAAGAAAAAAAATATTGTTTTTGTTTCTGGAAGATATGAAGGTATAGATGAAAGAGTGATTGAAACTTATGCAAATGAGGTTTTTAGTATTGGAGATTATATTTTAACTGGTGGAGAGTTACCCTCAATGGTTATGATGGATGCTATTAGTAGAAATGTAAAAGGTGTACTTGGAAATGAAACATCTTTGGATATGGAAAGTTATAATAATACCCATGATGATGGTGAACAAATAGCACTTTTAGAAGCACCATCTTTTACAAAACCTAAAAGTTTTAAAAATTTAAGTGTAGTTTCAGAATACTTAAAGGGTAATCACGGTAAAATTCTCGACTTGAAAAGAAAATTGTCAATTTATAAAACAAAATATTATAGACCTAATAGAGGAAGAGATTATGAAAAATAAATACATTGCTAGCTTTGAAGCTGCACAGATGGAAACAAAAGAGATCCCACAATTCAGAGCTGGTGATACAGTAAGACTTGGTATTGAGATTAAAGAAGGTGCTAAAACAAGAGTACAAAATTTTGAGGGTGTTGTAATTGCACGACATGCTGAAGGTGTTGATGCTACATTTACTGTAAGAAAAATTGCAGCAAATAGTGTTGGAGTTGAAAGAATTTTCCCATTATATTCAGATAGTATTAAAACTTTTGAAGTATTAAGAAGAGGAAAAGTAAGAAGAGCTAAGTTAAATTACTTAAGAGGTTTAACTGGAAAAGCTGCAAAAATTAAAGAACTTAGAAAATAATCTAACAGAATCTACAATTTTCAAAGGGAGTACTTTTGTACTTCCTTTTTTTTTGCCTTTTTTTGATACAATAAGTTTGATTGATTAAGGATACTATATGAACAATATACAACAAATGATACAAAATTTTTTTACACAAGCCAGTGAAGTAAACTACAATTTTATAGATTTATATCACAAAGTTCCAATGGCAACTATTACTTTTTTTGCAATTATACTTGCTATAATAACTACTCCAATACTAATATATTTATTTATAAAAAAGTCAAAAGCAAATAAAACAATTAATAAAATAATTAGAGCTAATAATATTGATGAATATGATAGTGCCTTTATAGAATTATTAAATAAATTAGATCAAAAAGAAAATAAATATATATTAAAGTATGTTTATAAACAAAAAAATTTGATTGAAAATAGATATTTTGAGTTTGTAAATAGTGCAAATATCCAAGATAAAATTATATATATACAAAGTTTAGCAAATAAATATATTGAGTTAGCATCTAAAGATAATAGTTCTAAAGCTCTTGTAAAAGATTATTTTGAACAAAGATCAAAAATATTAATAGAAGATAATTTATTACAATATATTAAAGATACAATATCTCATTGTAAATTTTGGCAAGAAGAACTTGAAGATATTTATTCAATAATAGAATATGCAAATACATTAGATGATGAAAATATAATACTAGATGATTTAAGAGATAAAATAGAACATTTAAATTTTAATAATGATATTTTAGCTGTAAAATTTGCTTTATCGTTAGAAGAAAATAAAGCTATGCAAATATATGAGTTTGTTATTAATAAACTTCAAAAAATATTTGAAAATGATGAAATTATTACTTCATTGATATTAGATTTAGTTTATGATTCAAAGCATAAAAAATTTATTTATAAATATATATCTATCATAAGTGATAAAGTGTGGATTGAATTTTTATACAATAAATATTTTTCAAAAAAAGATGATTTTGATTTAGATTTAGCATTTATAGAAAATGATTTAATAAGCAATGAAGATCATCATGATTATTTGGTATGTGCTACAACGGATAAATGGAAAGATATAAATGCACTAGAAAATATTTGTAATAATAAACACACTATAAATATACTTGGACATGATGAAACTAGAAAGATTATATCAAGAACAGATGAATTAAACTATTTAAATAAGCAAACCAAGGCAGAACAAAAAGCACAAGAAGCTTTAGATATTGCACAAAAGGCTTTAGAAAAATTACAAAAATTAGAAGAGTCTAATTTAGCACAAGGCTAATAATGGATATTTTATCTATAATTGTAGCTATTTTATTTTTATCATTAATATTAAATTTGATATTAAAAAAATTAAATATATCTCCGATTGTGGGCTATATTTTTACTGGTATGATTATTGCCGTTTTTACAGATTTAATACACATAAATAAAGAAAATTTATCTCATATAGCTGAATTTGGTATTGTATTTCTTATGTTTACAATAGGACTTGAATTTTCTGTATCTCATCTAAAACAGATGAAAAAAGAGGTTTTTGTATTTGGTACGCTGCAAGTTGTTCTTACAACATTATTCTTTACATATGTAGCAAACTTGGTATTTAATCTTGATATGAAGTCATCTATTGTAATTGGAGCAGCATTGGCTTTGTCTTCAACAGCAATAGTATTAAAAACATTAAATGATAATGGAGATATACACAGACCTTATGGAAGAAACAGTGTAGGGATATTGATATTTCAAGACTTGGCTGTAATTCCTATTTTGCTTATGATTACAATTTTATCTGATTCTACTGTATCTTTACCTGATATGCTTTTAAGTACTTTATACTCTGCTGTTATAGTTGGTATTATACTATTTGTTTTAGGTAAATATCTTACAGAAAAATTTTTGGCATATGTTGTTGATACAAAAGTTGAAGAGCTTTTTATAGTATCGATTTTATTGATTGTTTTAAGTTCCGCACTTTTGGCGCATACTTTTGGTTTTTCACATTCTTTGGGAGCATTTTTAGCTGGTATGTTAATAGCTGAGACTAAATATAAATTTCAAATAGAAGCAGATCTTGTTCCTTTTAGAGATATTCTACTTGGAGTATTTTTTATATCTGTTGGTATGCAAGTTAATTTTTCTCTTTTCTTAGATAATTTTTTTATTATCGTTGGACTTACTATTGCAATATTGGCTTTAAAAGTTATATTGATATTTTTGATCTTAAGGGTTTTTACATTTACAAAAAGAGCTATTAAAACTGCACTTGCATTAGCTCAAGTTGGAGAGTTTTCATTTGCAGTATTTGCACTAGCTAGTACAAATGGTCTTATTAGTGATTATGTTAATCAAATTATGGTATCTGTTGTGATTTTATCGTTGTTATTTACATCATTGGCACTTAGACATGTAAGAGCTTTTGTAGATCTATTTCATAAAGATAAAGATGAAAAAATTACTCAACCAATATTAAATGCAGGTATAAGAGATCATGTTATTATATGTGGATATTCACTTTTAGGACAAAAGATTGTAAAAAATTTAAAAAATTTTAGTGTATCATATGTAGTTGTAGAACATGATAGACAACTTGTAAAAAAAGGTAAAGAGACTGGAGATATTGTATTTTTTGGAAATGCAGCATCAAAACATATGCTTAATGCTTTATATCTTAAAGATGCAAGTGCTGTTATTATTGCAATAAACAATGATGATAAAATAAGACTTATAACTGAAGCTATAAAAAATATTAATCCAGATGTAAATATAGTAGTTAAAGTAACACATCCATCACAAATTGATGAGTTTAAAGATTTACATATACATAGTTTTGTAAATGCAAATGAGATAGTATCTTATGAGTTAATAAAAAAAGCTATGCAGTGTAGTGTATAGTAAAGGATAAGTATAAAAATGCAAAATATAAATTTTTTAGATAATTTTCATTTAGAGGATGTTCAAAGTACAGATCATCCATCTGATTATATAACAGCCTCTGATCATAGTATTTTGATTTTAAGATTACCAAAAATTGAGTTAGAAAAGGTTAGTATTGTATCTTATTCTTTTGTATTGAAAGATGGTGTATGTTATATATACAATAGAGAGATAAGCGAGTTTGAACTTGTTGGAGACTTGACACAACTAAACCAACTATTAGATAAACATACTCAAAAATTAATTAAAGATATAAAACAATATTTTTACGAAATAGATAGATTAGAAGATTCACTTTATGAAAACCATTTTTCAAATGACTTTATGTCCAAATGGCTAAGATACAAAAAAGATATATCACTTGTACATAGACTTATGTTTGATGTAGCTTTATCTTTTGATCTTTTTATGAAGCATAATAAGAATAATCCAAGTTTTAAATATCTTGAATATGAAGATCAATATGAACATATTGAAAGAATCAAAGATCTATCAAAAGTAGCTTTGGATAAATTGGATCATCTATATGACTTTTATAGAGCAAAAGTAGATGAAAAGATGAATAAAAATATTTACTATCTTACTTTATTATCTGGTATATTCTTGCCTCTTACTCTTGTGAGTGGGTTTTTTGGTATGAATACAGGAGGGTTGCCTTTTACAAATGATCCAAATGGAACATGGACAGTTTTTACCATAAGTATAGTACTTGAATTAATTGTATTTATACCATTCTTTTTACAAAATATTAAAAAACCAAAGAAGTTTAAAAGATCTAATTAGATCTTAAAAACTTCACAATTTCACTTTCTAAATTTTGAATATCTATAACTGTATCATGTAAAATAGGAGCTGTAAAAAGTTGTTCTATTGAAGCTGGAACTTTAACATTACATTTTTTACTAATATTTTCAAGTGCAGTTTTATCATCATATTTTTTATCATCTTGATTTATTGCATTTAAAACTGTTGCAGAAAACTTTGTCCATTCAGCAGTTGAGTATATTACCATTTTTGCATCAGTTTGTTTTAGTTCTTCATACGCTTTTATACAAGTAGCAGTATGTGGATCCATTAAATACCCCTCATCAAGATATTTTTTAATAGTTTTTAATCCATACTCATCGTCGCTGTAGATGGCATCAAAATGTTCTTGTAGGAGTGCTAACTCATCACTTGTAAGTTTAAAACATTTGTTGTTGTTTAGATCTTCCATAAGCTCTTTTGTTCTATTTGCACCATATAGATCAAATATAACTCTTTCTATATTTGATGATTTAAGTATATCCATTGCAGGAGATTTTGTAAGTATAAGCTCTTTATCACTAATATCATAAATACCAGTTTTTAGCCACTGAGTTAGGATATTATTTTGGTTTGAAGATACCAAAAGTTTTTCTACAGGTAATCCCATTTTTTTAGCATAATATCCACCAAGTACATTTCCAAAGTTTCCTGATGGTACATTTAAATATATCTTTTTACCCATTTTAATCTCATTTTGCTTTAGAAGTGAGATATAGCTCCAAAAGTGGTAAATAATTTGAAATATAATTCTTCCAAAGTTCACAGAGTTCGCAGCACTTAATTTAATACCATCATTGATAAGTTCTTGTTTAAAGCTTTTACTTGCAAGTAGATTTTTAAGTGCATTTTGTGCATCATCAAAGTTTCCATTTATACCTATAACTTTTAGATTTTTTCCATCTTCTGTTACCATTTGAAGTCGTTGTACATCACTTGTACCACCACTTGGGTATAGACATACTACTTGGATATTTTCTTTATTTTTAAATGTATTTAAAGCTGCAGGTCCAGTATCTCCTGAAGTAGCTGCTAGTATTAAATATTTGTCATTTTGTTTTTTTGCTATAGATGATAAGATTGATCCAAATGGTTGAAGTGCCATATCTTTAAATGCACGAGTAGGTCCATGATATTGCTCATTTACAAAAAGATCATCTTTGATTTTTACTACTGGTGATGGATCTTTTGGATTGTCAAAATTATCATATAGATCAAGTGCTTTATTTATATCTTCATCACTGATATCTATATTAAAAGCTTTTAGTATATCATATGCTAAAGTTTTATAATCTTTATCTATGTGATCTTGAATAAACTCATCACCTAAAACTGGTAACTCTTTTGGTACATAAAGTCCACCATAAGATGCACTTGGATTTAAAATTGCATAAGAAAATTCTACTTCACTTGGATGAACACCGTCATTTCCTCTAGTTTCTATAAAACTCATATTTATCCTTCTACACTGACTATGCAGTTTTTTAATATATTTGGTTTTGTGATTTTTATCACAAGATTTTTTAATTTAAACTTTTTATTTAGTTTTTTTTGTAAATAGATTATTGCTTCTTCAATAAGTTTAAATTTTTTCTTTTTCATTGTTTGTTCAACAAGTTTAGATATCTTTGAATAGTCTATAAATTTATCTTTTTTAAAATCGTATTCAAAACTAATATCTACTATAATTTTTTGTTTATTTATTCTTTCAAAGTCTAAAATACCTATAATAGTATTAAATGTAAGATCGTTTATATTTACTTTCATTTATACTACTTTCCCCTCTTCACCTTTTATCATTCTTACAATATTTGGAATATGTTTATAGATAATGATAAAAGCAATTATATACATTGGCGCATTTGAGTTTACACCTAGATTATTGCTTAAAAATATTGCTGATATTACAACACCAATAAGTCCTAAAAGTGAAGATAAAGATGAAATTTTAAGCACTTTTGCACAAAATCCCCATACAACAGCACCAATAAGTGTAGGTATAGGAATAAGAACTAAAAATACCCCAAGAGCAGTTGCAACTCCTTTGCCACCTTCAAATCCTAAGTATATACTATAACAATGTCCAAGTACAGCAAGCACTGCAATTCCCCATAGTGTAGATTGACTAAGACCTAAAGCCATAGCAATACCAATAACAACTGCACCTTTTAGTGCATCTAATACAACTGTAGCTATTCCTAATTTTTTTGCTAAAGCAGGATTAGTTTTTTTTACTACTCTTAAAACATTAGTAGCACCTATACTTTTACTACCATCTTCTTTGACATTTACTCCTGCAAAATATTTTGCAAGTATCATCCCAAATGGGATAGAACCCACCATGTATGCTAAAATAAAAAATTGTGTATTGATATGTGAAAAAAATTCCATATAATAAATTCCTTGTGTTATAAAAAAGCGATTATATCTAAAATTTGGTAAAAATGTGTTGATGTCATATTTATGTTAGATTAGATACTATATCTAATAAATTTTATTATAAAAGAGGTTTGTATGAAAGTGTGCTTATTATGAATATTGTTTTATTTAAAAGAAGCAAATATTAGCTATAATAAGTAATAAATGGAGATAAGGACTAAAATGTTATCTATAATACCAAAAAATTCAAAAGAGATACAAGAGGCATTAAGAAATCGATTTAAAGCCTTTAGGCTAGATACTGGATATACTCAAGAGGCACTTGCTAAGCGTTCGGGAGTGAGTTTAGGCTCACTCAAGAGATTTGAGCAGAGTGGTGAGATTTCGCTGAGTAATTTATTGAAGTTATCGTATATATTAGATACCTTGGAAGATTTTGAGAAGCTATTTTTAGCTAAACAGAGCAAACCAAAAAGTTTAGATGAGTTGATAAAAGCAGAGCCGAAGAAGAGAAAAAGAGGGTATAAAAAATGATAAAAAGATTGACAGTTTGGCTTGATTTCTCGCCCAAACTCAAAGTGGGAGAGCTTCTTTATAAAGATAGTCGTATTTTTTTTGAATATGATAGAGCATTTTTAAACTCATCTTTACAACTATCTCCCTATAAATTACCTCTAAAAGAGGGGGTGTTTGAGTGTGAAG
>Ga0256837_1000959_pt1 | contig 21366 bp, 22 predicted proteins | sample 4562384metaG_FD_185976 | JGI IMG/M metagenome (GOLD analysis project Ga0256837, IMG submission 185976) | Hydrothermal vent microbial communities from Guaymas Basin, Mexico - 4561-384 | ecosystem: Environmental > Aquatic > Marine > Hydrothermal vents | place: Mexico: Guaymas Basin | collected...
CAACTCATCCGCATAGGTTAAGATACTCTCATGAATTAACACGCCGGCATCAACTTTGCCATCAATTACAGCCTGTTCTATCTCTAAAAAGTTCATATATGTGACACGTGCATCAGGATATGCGATGCGAAAAAGCATTGCGTTTGTAGTATGTTTTCCACTGAGTGCTACTTTGAAATTTCGTTTGAGCTTTGCACCGCTGCGTTTAATAAGTTTCGGGCCATAACCTTCGCCAAAACTAACAGCTGTACGAAGAGGTGCATACTCCTCTCTTATGTGCGGATACAGAGCAAAACTGATCGCAACTATGTCGTAAACTCCATTAAGAGCATCTTCATTAAGTGTTTGAATGTCTTTTGCTATATTGTCAAATCTGACATCTTTCATTGATACCCAGCCAAATTTAATGGCATAGTACATAAAAATATCATCAGCATCTGGTGAGTGGGCAATTAATGTTTTTTTCATAGGAATGATTTTAGCAAAAATAAGATAAAAGTAACTACTAATTAACCTTTCTAGATGTATAATTATTCTTAGAACAGCTGTATGATATTTTAAATAAAAGGAAAATGCTATGAGTGAAAATGTAATGGTGAAAGTTTATGATAAGTATGATGATGCATCTTCAGATGTGAATAAGTTGATACATGGTGGTATACTGAAAAAATATATTTCGGTAATAGGAAGAGCCGAAGAAGAAAAAGCTGGTGAATTTGAGGAAGAAAAATCATTGGATAAGCTTGTATTCTGGGGTGAACAAGGTGCATTCTGGGGTGGTTTATGGGGACTTTTAGCTGGTGGAATGCTTTTGGCTGTGCCAGGATATGGTCCCTTGGCCGCAACAGGTCAGATAATGAGTGCTATTGCTGGTATGCTAGGTGGAGCAGCAGTCTTTGGAACCACTGGAGCGGTAGTTGCATGGTTCGTAGATAGAGGTATGGAAGACTCTCTTGCACAGAGATATGCAAAACATTTAGAGGATGGAAAAATATTGGTGATTGTTCATGGAGATGAGGATGTTATTGATATGGCACATAAGATTCTGAATGAATAAAAAAAGTAAATAATCCAAGAGAATACTTTTATGTTATTTAGATACAATTCCAAAATATGACAAATTGACATAAAATGAGTTTTGTTAAAAATATTTGTCTAGAATTTCTTTAAATTTCATAATAAGTGAGTCCAAAATGGATGCGAATAAACAAAAATCATTAGACCTGGCAATTAAACAGATAGACAAAGCATTTGGAAAAGGTGCTTTGATGCGTTTGGGTGATAAAGATATTGAGCCAATACAGTCAATCAGTACAGGCTCTTTGGGTCTTGATTTGGCATTAGGGATAGGCGGTATACCTCAAGGACGTGTGGTTGAGATATATGGACCGGAGAGTTCCGGTAAAACTACTTTGGCCCTTCAAATTACAGCAGAGTGTCAAAAAGAGGGGGGTGTTTGTGCTTTTATCGATGCTGAACATGCTCTTGATGTTATTTATGCTAAAAATCTTGGTGTAGATATTGACAATCTTTTAGTCTCTCAACCTGATTATGGTGAGCAGGCTTTAGATATTGTCGAGACCATAGCACGAAGCGGTGCTGTTGATCTAGTAGTTATTGACTCAGTAGCAGCACTGACTCCAAAAGTAGAACTTGAAGGTGAGATGAACGATCAGCAAGTTGGGGTTCAGGCTCGTTTGATGAGTAAAGCTTTGAGAAAATTGACAGGTGTTCTAAGCAAAATGAACTGTTCTGTTATCTTCATCAATCAAATTCGTATGAAAATTGGAATGATGGGCTATGGTTCTCCTGAGACGACAACAGGAGGTAACGCTTTAAAATTTTATGCATCAGTGCGTATCGATGTGCGTCGTATCGCCTCTTTGAAGCAGGGAGAGAGCCAAATTGGTAACAGAGTAAAAGCAAAAGTTATCAAAAATAAAGTGGCACCGCCATTTCGTCAGGCAGAATTTGATATAATGTTCGGAGAAGGAATCTCCAAAGAGGGTGAGCTTGTTGACTATGGTGTTAAGTTAGATATAGTTGATAAAAGTGGAGCTTGGTTCTCTTATGGAGAGACTAAACTGGGTCAAGGCCGTGAAAACGTGAAGGCAAAATTTAAAGACGAGCCTGAACTGGCTGCTGAGATCGAGGAAAAAATCAAAGTAGCAATGGGAATGAGCTCTCTTATGACCATGGATACTTCAGATATATCAGAGGCTGATGTATAGTCTTTGTAAATTAAACTAATCAAAGAGGAAATAATATATGTTTATAGATGATGTAAGTGCAACAGAGGTAATGGACTCTCGTGGTAATCCAACGGTAAAAGCAACAGTAAGATTAAGTGACGGAACAACTGCAAGTGCTATCGTTCCTTCAGGTGCTAGTACTGGTAAACGTGAAGCATTAGAGTTACGTGATGGTGATGAGCGTTATATGGGTAAAGGGGTTCAATTAGCAGTAGAGAATGTTAATAGTAAGATTTCTGATGTACTTATTGGGATGAGTCCATTTAATCAAGCAGTAATTGATGCAACAATGAAAGAGCTTGACGGAACTGAAAACTATGGAAACTTAGGTGCAAACGCAGTACTTGGTGTCTCTATGGCTGTGGCACGTGTTGCAGCTAAAAGTTTAAACATTCCACTCTATCGTTACCTTGGTGGTGCAAATGCAATGGTTATGCCGACACCTATGCTTAATATCATTAACGGCGGAAGCCATGCTGATAACAGTGTAGATTTTCAAGAGTATATGATCATGCCTATTGGTTTTGAAGATTTTACAGAGTCTTTAAGAGCTTCTGCTGAAGTATACCATCATCTAAAAGCTATATTAAAAGCAAAAGGTCACTCTACATCACTTGGTGATGAGGGTGGATTTGCACCGAATCTAAGTTCGAATGAAGAGCCTATTCAGGTAATTATGGAAGCTATTGAAGCAGCTGGATATGTACCTGGTAAAGATGTCGCTATTGCTTTAGATGTAGCTTCAAGTGAACTTGTTGTTGATGGTGGATACAGACTTGAGAGTGAAAATCGTACCGTTACAAGTGCTGAACTCGTAGAGTACTATGCAGAGTTATGTGACAAGTATCCTATTGTTTCTATTGAAGATGGTTTAAGTGAAGATGACTGGGATGGTTGGAAGATACTTACTGATAAGTTAAGCTGTAAAATTCAACTTGTTGGTGATGATCTATTTGTAACAAATGTTAATATCCTTAATGAAGGGATAACAAAAGGTATTGCCAACTCTATTTTGATTAAACCAAATCAAATCGGTTCTGTAAGTGAGACTATGCTTACAGTACGTTTGGCACAAAGAAACGGTTACACTTGTGTTATGAGCCACCGTTCAGGTGAGAGTGAAGATGCATTTATCGCTGATTTTGCTGTAGCTCTTAACTGTGGCCAAATCAAAACAGGTTCTACTGCTCGTAGTGAAAGAATCGCTAAGTACAATCGTCTTTTAGAGATTGAAAACGAAGTTGTTTACAGTGAGTATCTAGGTTCTGCACTTTTTAACTAAGGCTACAGATGCAAAAAGATGAGCTGTTTGAAGAGATTGATACTTCTGAGAGTCTAACTCAGAAGTATTTAGGCTTGTCTTTAGGTAAATTTTTCACTCTATTTTCTCTTATTGTATTTTTAGGTATTTATCTTGGGGTTTTGCTGTATGGTACCAACTCCGTAGAGGTTCTGTTAGGACTTGAGGATTATGAAAATTATCTGCAAGAAGAGATTGTGAGATTAAAGAGTGAAAATGCCGAACTACAACGAGAGTACTTTGAACTCAAAGAAATTTCTGCACAATAATAACTAATATCTGCTATAATATAGACAAAAAATAGGCTCTTTTTTATGATCAAACTCTGTCTGTTACTTTTATCTTTCTCTCTTTTTGCCCGTGAAAATCCTTTTTTTCCTGTAAATTCTGATTTGGATATTCCTCTTACTTTAGAGCAAAATAAAAAAGCACCGATGTTAAAAAGGGCGGCACTCTCTCTCCCTTCAACAGCAAGAGAGATAGAGAGTGTCATCGTCAGATACAAAAATCTAGATGGTTCAATTCAAGAGAAGCGTGTGGAGCTTAAAAACAGCGTTGACTGGCATCTGCCGATTTTTATCTCCCAAAATTATGAGCTTGGTCAAACGCAGCAGAAAACCTCAAAACACGAAACAAAAGTAAAAGCACAAAAGTTTCAAAAATTCACCTCTTTGCCTTTTATCTCTTTTTACACAAAAGAGATGCTTATGAAGATAGAAACAAATGATAAACTTCTGCGTTCTTTTTTGCTTGTAAAGCCTCATCGAATTGTATGTGATTTTAAAAGAGAAACAGATCTGCGAAGTTTTGAAAAAAAGGCGGCAACTGCAAATGTATTTAAAAAAATTACCATAGGAACCCATAAGGGCTACTACAGGGTTGTCATAGAACTTGACGGATTTTACAAATACACTATAAAACAAGATGCTGGTGGGTATCTAGTTAGTTTACATTAATATAAAGTGATGCAGACGTGAAGTATTTAATTTTTTTACTCTTTAATGTGGTCCAGCTTTATGCATTGGTTTCTATTTCTCCGGTAGAGATTGGTGACAATCCAGGTTTTAGCGGCATTGTAAATGGTGCATTTGATACAAAAAGAGGAAATACGGACTCGGATAACTATACAGCTGGTATGAAGCTCTCTTATGATGACAATCAATCCTATCTGATGTGGGGCGAGTTAAATTTTACTTATGGTGAAGCAAATAATGTTAAGAATGCCAATAAAACATACTCACACATCAGATATATACGTAAGTTAGAAAAAAGTCTTGACGGGGAGGCTTTTGTACAGTCCCAAAGTAATGAGTTTACAAAAGTTGATGAGAGATTTTTAACCGGTGCAGGGATACGTATCCATCTTGATAAAGAGAACTATGGGGATTTGTATTTTGGTTTTGGTATGTTTTATGAATATATAAATTACTCAACAGATATAGATGAGCGGGAGAATCACGTTAGAACCAATATCTACTTGGCCTATAAAAAAGAGTTTACTAAGGATTCGCAACTCTCTTATGTTGCATATTATCAGCCAAAGTTTGGTGATATAAGTGACTATATTATTACAAATGCCCTAGAGCTTAAAATTTTGATATATGAAAAATTATATATTAGCTTTACGGTTAGTTACAATAAAGATTCAAAGCCGGCAATAGATGTCAAGAAAATTGATTTTTCCCAGAGAACTGCATTTATATACAAATTTTAGATAGAAACAGCATTGGTGAAGTTTGCGAACAACTTAACTGATGCAAAGCTAACAAGATATAATAAAATTTTGCTTTTCATTGGCTATAATTACAGCAATGAAAAACTTTAAAAATTATATCAATACACACAACGAAAGTGAGATGCATCCTGCAGAGCTCGCTAAATTATTAAAAAATCTTAATGATTATGATTTTAGTGAAGCAATTAAACAGGTTCCTAAAAATCTCGTCGGTGATGTTGCCCTTGCTCTTCCAGATAGATACTTTGATGATGTTGTTGAAAACCTAAGTGTAGATGATCTTTCTCATGCAGTTAGTGAGCTCGAATCAGATGATCAACTTGAATTTATGCAAGAACTTGAGGATGTTGACAAAAATGTAGCATCAAAAGTTTTTCACTCCCTTGATGCTGAAGATAAACAAGAGATTTCTGAGCTTAAAAAATATGATGAAAATCAAGCCGGTGCATATATGCAGCTTGAGGTCTTTACTGCAAATGAAGATGAAGTAGTACAAGATGTCATTAAAAGATTTGCAAGGCTTAGAAAAGAGAATGAACTTGAGAATGTACAGAACCTTTTTATAGTAGATAATAAGAATAAGCTTCTCTATACAATCGGTCTGGATGATTTGCTGATTTTTGATTTTGCAAAGACGGTACGTGAAAATATAGAGAATAGTGATGAATCCTTTGAATCAAAAGTGGCAGTTGATACAGAGGACATCAAAGAGGTTGTGAACTACTTTAAAGAGTATGATCTCTCAGTTATACCTGTAATAAATAAAGATGGAATATTAGTCGGGCGTATCACCTCTGATGACATTTATGATATTATCAATGAACATGCTACGGAACAGATGTATAATCTTGCAGGTGTTGATGATGATGCAGAAGATGATGAAGATATACTAAAAGCAGGGCGTAAGCGTGCCTATTGGCTTGGGATTAATCTTTTTACAGCTATTGCCGCCTCTTTGGTTATAGGACTTTTTGAAGATACCATTAACTCTATGGTCGCTTTGGCGGTTTTAATGCCCATAGTAGCTTCAATGGGTGGGAATGCAGGGACACAAACACTAACTGTTATAGTACGCCAATTGGCACTGGGTGAGATTAGCAAAGGGGATGCTTTACGGAGCATTAAAAAAGAGGTCGCTATCTCTATAATGAACGGTCTATTGTTTGCTATTGTAATGGGAGTCATTGCCTGGATCTGGTTTGAGATACCACTGCTTGGTATCGTAATAGGTCTTAGTATGGTTATAAACCTATTTATGGCAGGTTTCTTTGGTGCTATGATACCTTTGGTCTTAAAGTGGTTGAAAATTGATCCTGCTATTGGAAGCACTGTTATCTTAACTACTGTTACTGATGTTGTAGGCTTTTTTAGCTTTTTAGGTCTAGCAAAAATTATACTTTTATAAGGAATATATGAGATGGAATTACTAATACTCTTTTTTGTATTATCAGTTGGAATATCATTTTTATGCTCTGTTTTAGAGTCTGTATTGCTTTCAATAAACATGTCATATGTTGCGGTACTTGAGAAAGAGAGACCCACTATAGGTGCAATACTTAGACATCAAAAAGAGAACATAAACAAATCAATAGCTTCAGTTTTGATTCTCAATACTATAGCAAATACTTTGGGTGCAGCAGCAGTCGGTGCACAGGCTTCTAAAATTTTTGGAAATGATGCGGTTGTTTATGTCTCTGTTATTTTAACTTTTGCGATTTTATTTATCTCTGAGATTATCCCAAAAACAATAGGGGCAATTTACTGGAAGCAGTTGGCTCCTGTAGCGGCATATTTTATAAAAATCTTTATCTGGATGACCTATCCTATTATTTTAACGACTTTAGCAGTTACAAACAGGATCTCCAACGGAAAAACAGACTCCCATTCTCTTACAAAAGAGGAGCTGCTTGAGAGTATGTATATGAGTGAAGATGAAGGAATTATTGATGAGCAGGAATCGGATGTAATTGAAAATATTTTAAATCTTGATAACATTAAAGTCAGTGAAGTCTTGACCCCTCGCAGTGTTGTATTCGCCCTAGAAGAGAGTATGAGCGTTAAAGAAGTTATTCAAACGCAGCCCGCCATTTTTAAGTTTTCTCGTATTCCTGTCTATAGAGAGTCCTTAGAAAATGTTACAGGTATAGTTCTTACAAAAAAACTTTTCAAACAGGCACTCGAAGATGACAGCGTCTCACTTTCATCTATTAAAAAAGATATGTTTAGTATCAATGAAAATGTCCCTGTAAGTAAAGCTCTTGACCTTTTTATCTCTAAAAAAGAGCATATGTTTTTAGTAACAGACAATTATGACCAGACAGATGGAATCCTCACACTTGAGGATTGTGTCGAGACAATTTTAGGTGTTGAAATTATGGACGAGAGTGATACGACAGAAGATATGCGTGAACTTGCCAAACGCAAGATGAAGCTTAAAAGAAAGCTTCAGGAGAAGGCGAAGTCTTAGCTTGATGCTACAATTTCGCTCATATCAACATCATATCCAACCTCTTCTGCTAATTGATCCATAAGGGTAAACATATCTATTGAATGGCGTTCAGCCTCTTTAAATCTGTTTATAATCTCCTCTTTTGATTCACTTTTAGCCATACATCCGCCTTTGAGAGCACAGTCAAGATTACTGTTTATAAGTTTATGAAATGTTTCATGGTGTATTTGCATCTTTTTAAAAGTTTTGTTATTTCCAAATACTTTCATACCCTGCGCATAGTACCATACTCCAAATCCACAATGATGAAAATCTTTTTTCAACTCTTCTGTTACTGCACCGTTAACAACAGCGGAGTAGGCGTTTGATTTGAAAATGATATGGTGGATTTTATAATTTGCCAAAAAGAGAGCAAAGCTACTTTTGTTGGACTCTTTTGATGTGAGATCCATATCCGTATTGAGCTGGCTCATTGTATTGGAAAAATTATCCATCGTCTCGTTAGCACTTGTTGCTATAGAACTCATATTCGCAGCATTTTCAGATACTCCACTCGATTGTTGTTGGAGATTTTGGATAGTTATACTTATCTCCCCTGTGGCTTTTGCCGTTCTCTCTGCAAGCTTGCGCACTTCATCGGCAACAACAGCAAAGCCACGACCATGTTCACCAGCACGCGCAGCTTCTATAGCTGCGTTTAAGGCAAGTAGGTTTGTCTGGTCTGCAATATCTTTAATGAGATTGATGACATTGGTAATTTCATTAACATTTTCATCCATCAACTCAATTGCTTCTGTCGTATCCAGAACAAGACTATTAAGACTTGAAATTTCCCGTGTTGTTTCTGAGACAGCTTCATAGCTTGCTTTTGTAGATTCGGTTGCGTTTGAAGTGAGTTCTGTTACTTTGACAAAGGCATCTTTCGTCTTGTTGATATCAGCTGTAATAATTTCTAGATTTCCTTTCATCCCGCCGTTGAGTTGGTTAAACTCTGTTGAGAGGAGACCCATCAGCTTATAGCGTTCATTTGCTTTCATGGATGCTATGGCTTTTTGAATCTCTTTTGCAGTTTCGGCAAATTCACCATGCATACCTTGAGGAAACATATGTCTATACATTTTGCCCTCTGTTACAGCTTCAATAGTGTAGCGTGTTTCACGTAAGATGATCTCCATTTGGTCGAGTGAGTTGTTGATACTCCAGGCAATTTTTTCTAGCTCAGTATCTTTGTTATGTAAAATAATCCTTGAAGAGAGCTTTCCATTCTCTACATCTTTTAATACAGATGTAATCTTCAGCATCAGTTCCGCATCATGGTTTGTATTGCTTTTGAATGAAAATAGACTCATAATGTAGCTCCTAATTGTAGATTAATTATAAATTCCCGATACTCTAGCTCGTGTTCTTCCAGGAGAGCGTTAAGAAGTTTTTGTGATGCCTCAACTCCACCGCTGCGTTCTGCATCAAGAAGTTGTTTATAGATAGGAGTTATGATATCGATGGCAGATTGCGGCATTTTTCGACGTACAGATGTGTAACTGACAATCTCTCCATTGGTATCCAGGTCAGCTGTAATATAGGCAAATACCCAGTAGTAACTTCCATCTGCACTGAGATTTTTTACAAAACCAAAAAACTCATCTTTATTTTGGATGAGCTCCCAAAGAAGTTTAAATGCAATTTTTGGCATATCTGGATGGCGGATAATGTTATGGTTGGCACCTATTAGCTCAGAAGCAGGGTATTTGGCCATTTGTACAAAAACCTCATTGCAATATATGATTTTTCCTCTTGGATCTGTTTTAGAGACGATAAAATCATTTGTATCTAAAATTTTTTCGTTGTTGGTGATATTTTTTGGAGCATCAAGTTTGGATAGACTTTTTTTGGACATCTATTAATCTCCTTATATTATTTAGAAAGATTATATAATTTATAAAGTAAAGTTTTATCTACTTGGGAGGGTCTTATTTTTAAAATAGGATGAAGGTTACTTTTTGCAACAACCCCCAAAGTTTTGGGGATTATAGGATATTTTTTTTAGTTACATACCAGGTATTCTTGGTATTTTTCCCAGTTTGGAGTTACGACAGTACCAACCCCATCCTTTTTTGAGCCAGTGTCCAAAGATAGGCATCGGAATCATTTTACCGCCTTTGTTGTCACGGTATACAAACGCAGCACCATCTCCACTGTCCATAACGCATAAGATATTGAGATGTGCCTGATACCCTTTTCTCTCTTGCGAACCTTTGTTCATCATATCAATATTAAATGCAGTATTTTTTGCCATTACTTCTGCAATATGACCCTGCTTAGCTCTCCAGTCCGGTCCTTCAAGAGCACAACTGTCACCTATGGCAAAGACATTGTAGATACCCTCTTGTGTCTCTTGTGATTCATCAAAATTATGCACAACCTCACAGTAATCATTGATCTTGATAAGCCCTGCTTCATTAAGAGGCAGGTCACTGTTTGCAAAAACATCATGCCCGTTTCCTGCAGGGATGAACATTGTAAAATCAGAGAGTAGTTTTGAGTCGTCTTCAAAGATAATGCCATCTTCTTCAAATTTTGTTATTTTTTTACCAAAGTGAGTTTTGATATCTAATTTTTCAAAGAAAACACCCATCATCTTCAGTGCTTGTTTCCCCATTCTAGCACCCGGCTCTGCCATAGGTGCGAAGAAAGTAAGTTCAAAATTATCTCTGATGCCGAGTTTTTTCAGCTGGTTATGAAGATTGAAAAGTACTTCAAATGCCGGACCGCCGCGAACATTGGAAGGATCTTTTGGATTACCGCCAAATCCCATCGCAATTTTTCCGCTTCCTTTTGCAATCAGTGCATCAATACGTTCTTTAATTTTCATGGAATCTTCAGGAACGCCACAGATTGATAAGAAGTGCTCACTTCCACTGTGCTTCATTTTACCAGAGCCCATAGCGACAATAAGATATTCGTACTCAAAAGTGTTGTTTTTACAGTAGACCTTAGACTCTTTGCTTTTTATGGATGTTACTTCATCAATAACAAGATCAAATCCATGTGCTTTTTGTAAATCTTTAAGTGGTACACAAATATCTTCAAATTTACTCTCTCCTGTAGGAATCCAAATAGAAGTCGGATAGATATAGAAGTAGTCTCTGTTACTTACTAATGTAACCTGATAATTCATCTTTCTAAGATGAATAGCAGCATCAACACCGGCAAATCCGCCACCCAATATAAGTACTTTTTTCATAAATTATTCCTTGTATCACTTAAATTAATAAAAAATATTACAGTAATTGATGTTAAAAATATATTAAAGTTGCTATTTTTATCGTCAATTTTATTTTTTGTTGATAAAGTAAACAGCTACCATACTGAGCAGTCCGCCGATAATGATATGAAGCTCTATAGATTCATCTAAAATAATCCATGCTGAGAGAAGGGCAAAAAACGGAACCAAGAACATAAAAGAGCTTGTCTTTTGGCTTCCAAGTTTCCCGCTTGCAACAAAAAAGATAGTAGTAGCCACAGCCTGACCAAGTACGGCAAGATAGATAAGCGCAATCCAAAAAGTATAGCCTTGAGAAAAGACACTCCCCAAATCTGAATGGTAAGCATAGAGAAAACTGACAAGCGTTGCAATAAGAGAGATGAAAAAGCTGTAGTGAACAGGGTGGATATGTTTTTGTGAGTGTTGTGAGAGTAGAGTGACTGCTGCCCAGATGAGAGCACAGAGTAAAAAGTAGATATTTGAACCGTTTAAAAAGAGACTTATATCATTGAGCTGTAAGAGAATATATCCACCAATAAGTCCGATAAGCAGTCCCGTGTATTGTTTTGTTGAGAGTTGTTTGCGAAATAAAATAGCTACAAGTAAAAATGTCATAATGGGACTAAAGGTGGTAATAATGACACTCCCCGCACCGGCAAGACCATACTTGACACCTAAAAAAGAGGAGACCATAAACGCGATGTTTAAAACTGCACTTCCTGCAATGTACTTGAGCGCTCCTGTGTTTAGCGTGATGGGTGTTTTAAAAAAGTACAAAATAGGTAAAAATGCAAGTGTCATAAGAAAAAAACGCCAAAATATGATGACATCCATAGGCATATCATAGGTGAGGATTTTGAGCGCACTCCATCCTCCACCCCAAAGCAGCATCGCAAAAACGAGGAGGTACTGGTAGGTTTTATCTTCGTTTTTCAAACTCATCCACTACTTTTGTAACAATCAGATCTGATGTAACATTGAGTGAGGTGCGACACATATCCAAGATCCTGTCAACGGCAACGATTAGCGCCATATACTCTACAGGAAGTCCGAGCTGATTTAGGATGACGACCATCATAACAAGTGAAGCACTCGGTAGAGCAGCTACCCCGACACTCAGAGCAACTACAGTGATACCAAGCAGAAGCTGATCGCCAAATGTAAGCGCAACACCTGCCAAATTTGCTATGTAGAGTACTGCTACACTCAAATATGCCGCTGTACCGTCCATGGAGACCGTAGCGCCCAAAGGCAGTACAAAAGAGGCAGTTTTCTTGTCAACTCCTCCAATCTCTTCAACGATACGCATTGAGACCGGAAGGGTAGCTGCAGAAGAGGCAGTGGAGAAGGCCATAATGGGAGCTTCTCGTATATCACTGAGATAGCGGTAGGGATTTATTTTGGTAAATAAACGCAGCACGGCAGGAAGTGTGATTAGCGCGTGAAAAACAATAACACCGATAACAAGAAGAATATACTTGTAGAGTCCGAGAACGACCTCTATGCCCTGCTGGGCTATTACGTAGGATATAAGTGAAAAGACACCGATAGGGGTGAGTTTGATAATCCACTCTGCCATCACAAGCATCACTTCACTGACAGAATTGAAAAAGTTTTTGAGCGGTTCTTGTTGCGCAGGCTTGAGATACAGAGATGCAACACCAAACATAATAGCAAAGATGATTATCTGCATCATTTTTCCCTCTGCAAGTGCATGAAAAATATTTGTGGGAATGAAGCTGAGTATCATATGTTCAAATGAAAAAGGTGCTATTGTTGTCGCTTTTGCATATTCCAGACCACTACTGCTGACATGCTCCCCGATATGAAATATATTCATCGCGGCAATAGCAGCTACTACGGCAAGAGCAGTTGTAAGGATATAGAGCCCTATGGTTTTGAGCCCCATCCGTTTGAGATGTTCAATTGAGCCAAGCCCCAAAATAGCGACATAGATACTCGCAAAGACAAGTGGCACTACAAGCATCTTTAAGAAGTAGACAAACGCAGTCCCTATCACTTTTTGTTTGAGAGCAAGTTCGGGAAATAAAATCCCAAAAGCAAGCCCCAAGGCAATTCCAAGTATAACAAGAGTGTTTGTTGTAGCGTATTTTTGTATCTTTCGTATCATCTTCTATCTTTAGAGTAAATTTTCTTTTATCCACCACGATAGTACATAAAGTCCCCATACATGCTGCTTAAAACTTCCTCGTGAAGCCGTTTGTATATACTCCTCTAATTTATCGGCACGAAACATTCCCGTCTCTTTATTGACCTCTTGGATAAGAGAGATCTTTTTTGAATTGATGAGGTACTCCATGTAGGGATTCGAGAAACCCTTTTTCTTTCTTGTTAGTATGGTGTTATCAAGTTTGTTAGCCATTATGTTTTTGAGCAGTGATTTTGTTTTTCTCTCTTCATAGCGTAGTTTAGGGTCTATACTAAAGATCATCTGCGCTAACTTATGGTCTAAAAACGGTGTACGTGATTCGATAGAGTGAGCCATACTGACACGGTCGAGTTTTGTCAAAAAGTGCTCTGCCTGGAAGATATTGAGGTCAATATAGCTGTACCAGATAGATTCATCTCTGTGTTTTGAGTGCTCAAATCTGCTGCGATACTCTTGAAGGTATTTGAGGCTCTCATTGTCACGTACATTGCGTTTGAGCAGGGCATTTTTTTGTAGGTCGGTAAACTTCTCTCCGCTTGATCGAAAGAGGAGAGTCTCATCAAAGATGCGTTTGTACCACTCCCACTCTCTGTTCATGGAGAAGTTGGAACGGAAATATTTTTTGAGCCAGTTCTTATGGGCAAGGCTTGCGGCACTCTCGATATCAAGATACTCGAAATATTGCCTGTAGCCTAAAAAGAGCTCATCGCTTCCCTCTCCACTGAGCACGACCTTGTAACCATCCTTTTTTATCGCTTCAAAAAGAAGATACAAAGGTGTGGCAGCAGGATCGTTGAGCGGTTCATCGAGTGTTTGAAATACCGCCTCTGTTGCGTTTATAAAAGAGTCTTGGTTAATGACTATCTGCTTATTTTTTACGCCAAGTGAGGCTGCACTCTGCGCTGCGTTTAGACGTTCGTCATACTTTGCAAATCCCTCATATCCTATGGTGTAAGTTTGCAGGTCTCGTCCCTGTTGTTTTGCGTAGTAGTTGATGGTGGCACTGTCGATGCCGCCCGAGAGCAGAGCGGCCATGGGAACATCCGCATCCAAACGCAGTCTAATAGACTCCTCTAAAAGTGCTTCGAGCTTTTGCAGTGCCTCTGCTTTGTCACTGATAAGATTTGCTTGTGTATCGAGAAGGTCAAAATATCGCTGCACTTTTACAGTGCCGTTTTTAAGTGTGAGGAACTCTCCGGCTGCAAGTTTTTTGATGCCTTTGTAAAAGGTATGCGGCGGTGTCGGTGCCAAAAAGGAGAGATAGCCAAGCAGTGCGTCATTGTCCATCTTTTTTGAGCTTAAAAACGGAGTGAGCGCTTTTATCTCCGAAGCAAAAACAAAGCTTTTACCCTCCAGATAAAAAAGCGGTTTCTTGCCCAGTCTGTCACGAAAAAGGTAGAGGGTGTCTCCATCAAGCAGGGCGATGGCAAACATTCCTCGAAGATGCTTGACAAAATCCACACCCCATTTGAGATAGGCTGCGATGATGACCTCCGAATCACTTTGCGTTTGAAAATCAAAATCAAGCTCCTCTTTGAGGGTTTTGAAGTTGTATATCTCGCCATTAAAAGAGAGTAGGATTTTATCGTGTTGTATGGGTTGTCGGCTTCTGTGATGCGTGTCTTGGATACTCAGACGCTGGTGCGCAAAAAAGAGATTGTTACGCTCTTCGATACCGCAGTAGTCCGGACCTCTGTGGCTGAGCTTTGCAAGGGCTCTTTTGGCTTGTTGTGCGTTATACTCCCCAATAATGCCAAAAATAGCGCACATTACTTGAAAAAGCCCATCGTAATATCATTTTCTATGTAGTCATCTCTAAAACGCAGCTCTTTTACTTCCAGCTCTTTGGCTATATTACGGAGACTCTTTTTATTTAAATAATTATAAATATCACTCTCATTATTGCCATATAAAACATTAAAAATAAAGCCTTTTTTTGAGGCTTTGTAGCATTTACGGATAAACATAATCGTTTCAAACTTTGTTAAAATATTCATCGCACCGCTACATATGTAGTAATCAGCTACAGGAAGTTCCTCTCTGAGAATATCTGCATGCAAAACAGACTGTTGCGTTCGTTGCTGCGTGATATGACACATATCATCTACTGCATCAATTCCAATATACTTTTGTGGCAGATTCCCACTCTTTTCCAAGAAGTGATAAAAATCACCAAAACCACACCCGGCATCTACAAGTGAATAGGAGAAGAGGTTGCTGGGAAGAAAGGAGTGTATAACATCAAAACGCAGCTGTTGTCGGGCACCGTCAAGCCAGCATACCCCTTTGGGAGTGATGCCATGTTTCTTCAGTGCATTTTTGTAAAACTGTTTACTATTGATACGTGACATCGCTCTCCCTCTTTTTTATCTCTCATATTATATAATAAGTTCTTCAAAAGGAGAATGAAATGAGAATAGCCGTTGTTGGACTGGGTGGAGTCGGTGGGTATTTGGCTGCTATGTTTGCCAAGAGTGCTTTGGATGTTGTCGGGTTTGCAAGAGGGAAACACTTAGCTGCAATAGAGGCTCATGGTATCACTGTCGTGGAGGATGAAACGCAGTGGAGCGTACCCTTAAACGCAGTAGAGCTAAACGCAGCAGAAGGGTACTTCGATGTAGTGATGTTTTGTGTTAAGAGCTATGATTTGGTGGATGCTTATGAAAAAATGGCACCGCATATAGATAAAAACTCCATTTTACTCTCTTTTGCTAACGGTGTAAATAATGGGGAGACCCTGAGAAAACTCTCAAACGCAGTGGTACTAGATAGCTGCGTTTACATACTCTCACATGTTGAAAAAGCGGGCGTTATACGCAAAAAAGGGAAGGTCTTTGCCGCTGTGTTTGGCGGAGATGATACAGATGCAGTGCAGAAGGTGGCAAGCCTCTTTGAAAAAGCAGGGCTACGCTACAAAACGCCGAGTGACATTAGGACTGCTTTGTGGAAAAAGTACATCTTCATCGCTGCGTTTGCAACACTTACCTCCTATTATGATAAAAGCATTGGTTATATCTATGAGCATCATTATGAAGAGGCAAAAGCACTCTTGGAGGAGATAGCTGCGTTTGCCAAGGAGAGTGAAGGAGTAGAGATAGGTGCTGAGGTACAAAAAGCACTTGATACTGCTGCAAAAGTTCCCTATGACTCCTCAACATCTATGCATCTTGATTTTCAAAATCATAAAAAGGTCGAGCTTGAGAGCTTGAGCGGCTATGTGAAAAAACCACTGATGCAAAAGTACTATGAAGCACTCAAGAAGAGAGCAGATTCTTAAACTTCATAATTAGTACGGTAGTGTATTTTAGCTGCAAGAAAGTTGTGTAATAATTAGCTAAAAAATAGGAAAAATGATGAATGAGAAGAGAATAGTGCTAGGCGGGGGATGCTTTTGGTGCGTCGAGGCAGTTTACCGTAATGTAAAAGGGGTGCTCTCTGCAGTAAGCGGATATGCGGGCGGTGCACGTGCAAATCCAACATATGAGAACATCTGTTCAGGTGCAACAGGACATGCCGAGGTCGTAGATATTCGTTATGATGCTGACGTAATCTCTCTTGATGATATCTTAGATATCTTTTTCGAGGTACACAACCCTACGACGCTTAATCAGCAGGGAGCAGACAAAGGAACACAGTACCGTTCTGTAATCTACTACTCGGACGAAAAGGAAAAAGAGCAGATCAAAGCTTCAATAGCGAAACATCAAAAGAGTTTCAGTGATAAAATAGTGACTGAGGTTTCCCCTCTCCCTGAGGTCTATCCTGCTGAGAAGTATCATCAAAATTACTATAATCAAAACTCTTCACAAGGGTATTGCCAGGTTGTTATTGCGCCAAAACTACAAAAATTTATGACGAAATTTCCTGATAAATTAGCATAAATGTGTTAAACTATCTCATTGTTAAATAAAGGGATACTTATGGGAAAAATTTATGAATTAGCTATCGTCGGTGCGGGTCCTGCGGGAATTGCAACGGCAGTGGAGAGCTATCTTCAGGGTATTAGAAATATAGTTTTGCTTGAAAAAGATACAAATCATAACTCTACAATCCGAAAATATTATAAAGACAATAAGCGAGTTGATCTTGAGTGGAAAGGGCAAAAAGTGGATCTGTATGGAAAAATCCACTTTGTTGACGGTACAAAAGAGAGTACCTTGGATCTCTTTGATGAACTTTTGGAACATCATGACATCGAGCTTAAAACCAAAGTTGAAGTAGTTTCTATTGAAAAAAAAGATGACTATTTTGAAATACATATGGCAGGAGAGAGCATATTTGCCAAGTATGTTGTCGTAACCATCGGTCGTATGGGAAAACCAAACAAACCAAGTTATAAAATTCCACCGGCTATTCGTAAAAAGGTAAACTACACGACTGATGAGTGCAGTGAGGGTGAGAAGATTTTAGTTGTCGGCGGTGGAGACAGCGCTGTAGAGTATGCGGTTGATTTGAGTGAGAACAATGAGGTCTCGATCTGTTACAGACGTGAAACATTCCGTCGCGCAAACCCTACAAATCAGCAAAATATTGCCAATGCAATTGCACATAATGAGGTACGTCCAATCTTGGGAGTAAATATTGATGCGCTTGAGGCGACAGAAGAGGGTAAAATAAAAGTACTTTTTTCCGAGATAGAACCAGAAGTGTATGACAGGGTAATTTATGCCATAGGCGGAACGACTCCTAGTGCATTTCTCTCAAGTTCGGGCATAGAAGAAAAAGATGGTAAACCTGTGCATAATGAACATTATGAGACAAACGTCAAAGGACTTTTCGTTGCGGGTGATATCACTCAGGAGAGTGGCGGGAGTATAGCTCTTGGACTCAACCACGGTTATGATATAGCTACATATATTAAAAGCAGTGAAAAAAACTAACTTATCAGCGGAGTATCTCTCTCGCTGATATTCCCCTCATCGGTTGTTAAAATGAGCTCTATTTCACAACGTAAATATTGGGAGAGCTGTAATGGCGGGAACTCTTTGCTTTGAAACGCAGCTCTTTTTGCACCGACTGTTATAGCCTCAATAAGTGAGAGAGAAGTCTCTGTTTTGTATCTTCCTCTCAACTCATTAGAGAGATAAATTTTAATCTCTGTCGCTATTTGCTTATGAAGCAGGGGATAACTCTTTAACAGTAAATCTTTGTCAATTATTTTTTGTGCTTGAAGGACCTCACTTATGGAGTCACGAGCGAGTTGCAGTAAAACTGATTGCCCCACTACACACTCCTTTGTCCGTTTTTAACCTTATAGATATTGATTAGTTTGATGACAATCATAACACTTATCACCTGAAAGAGAGCAGCTAAAATAAATGCATAGTAGTGCAGGGTATCGATGGAGTTTGTACTGTAGGCGAGGGTAGCCATCGCAATAAGTAGGGTTAGAGGCATAGAGTGTGAGAGCCCAAAGAGAATCATATCGACAAAACCAAGCTCTTTTAAGAAGACAACAGAGGCAACAAGTCTCATAAATATCATAATGAAAGTGATGATAAGAGCCTCTTTTATCAGCCCGTTCATAAAGAGTGCATCAAGATGAAAAGAGCTTCCAATATGAATAAAAAAGATAGGAATTAGAAATCCAAATCCAAAAGAGGCAAGTTTCTCCGGCAGCTCATGTTTGTGCTCAAAAAACGAAGGTATGAAAATCCCTGCTAAAAAAGCGCCAAAAGCAAGCTCAAGATGAAGATAGAGCATTGCTCCTACAAGAAGAAAAAATATTCCCATAGAGAGTCTCATGTCCTGTTCTGCCTTGTCATGATGGGGCATAAGTGCAGTTGCCACCTTTGGAAACCACCAAAAGAGCAGCTGCATAAAACGAAAGAGTAAAAACATAAAGAGTAAAAATGCAAGCAGTGCCATAATGGTTTGGAAAAGTCCGAGCCCTATGCCTGATTTGAGTGCTGCTGATGTAATCGTAAGGATGACGATACTCGCGACTTCCCCGATACCGCCGGCAACCATTGAGAGATTAAGCCATGGTGTTTTTCCATACTCTTTTGCCAGAGATGCTACAAGTCCTACAGAGATGAGAGGCAGGAGAACCATAAAAATTTTTCCCAACTGAAACTGCATCGAAAAAGCGATGGAGAAGGTGTAGAGTATGATGAGGTAGATAGAGACCTTTTTTACTATAAGAGGAGGTGTTTTAAGTACATTTTTGAGATTAATTTCAGTTCCTGCAATAAACATCAGATATAAGAATCCAAACTCTGCTACAAGGTTAAAAAGATGCTCATCATGTAAAAATCCGGCATACCCAAAGAGAGAACCTAAGATGATCTCAATGGGAGTTGTCGGTAAACGCAGTGTTTTTGCAAAAAAAGGCGATAACATTATAATAAGCGATATAGTTACGATTAGTATAACATTATCATTCATAACTATTTTACTTTTTTGGCGACTTTCAGGTTAAGAGAGTTGAGCATCTCCAAGTCTTTGCTCATAACTCTGCCTTTTGTTGTAAGGTAGTTTCCTATGACTATGGAGTTTGCTCCATTTTCAAATATCTCTGCCTGACGTGGGCCAAACATAAGTTCTCGTCCTCCTGCTACCATTATCCGCTCAGCTTTATCGAGCGTTTTTCGCGTGAGTCTGACAAGAGCAAGGGCTTCATCTGTTGTAAGTGGGTTAGGTTCTAACTCCAGTGCCTCATTATGATGATAAAAGTTAATTGGTACTGATGTCGGATTGAGAGATTTGAGAGATTCGAGCATTGACACCCTGTCCTCCTGAGATTCTCCAAGACCAAAGATACCACCACTGATAAGAACCATACCTGCTGCGTTTACATTTTGGCATGTCTCATAACGCTCACTCCACGGATGTGTTGTACAGATCTGAGGATAGAAAGCTTCTGAGGTCTCTAGGTTGTGATTGTAGGCTTTTATACCGGCTCCTTTTAAGACAAGAAGCTGCTCAAGTGTTGCTGTGCCGTTACAGGCTATTAAACGCAGCTCGGGTGCGACTGCCTGTACCTCTTTTGCAACATTGCAGACAAACTCCAAAGTTTTGTCCGTAAGCCCTTTGTCTGCAGTTACCAAACAAAAGCCAAGTGCTCCGTTGTCTCTGGCAGTTTGTGCCTCTTGCAGAATCTGTTCCATCGGTTTTTGTTTGTATCTCTCTATGTCCGCTTTATATCGAACACTTTGTGAACAGAATTTACAATCCTCTTTACAGGTACCGCTGTTAATGTTGCATATGGAGCATAAAAATATCTCTTCACTCATTATTTTTGCCTTTGAAACGAAAAAGTCTTATTGAGAGTGTAATCATCTTCGCCTTTGCTTTGTGTGTAGTATTTTACTATAAATTCATCATCAAGTACCTCAAGAAGTGCACACTCTGAAGTTGGTTTGCTTCTGGCGCAGATCTCTCCGGGATTTAAAAAGAGTGTTCCATCGAGAAATTCTGTTTTAAACTTATGAGTATGTCCGTAGATGATGACCTCTGCATCAGAGCTCATATAAAAAGGAAGATGCATTAGTTTGAACTTTGTATTTGCCAGTTGAAAGTAGTAGGGCTCTTGTACAAGATGGTAGCGGTTATGGTACTCTGCAAGATGGGCATCGTTATTTCCATAAACAGCGATATATTTTTCCCCTGATGCTTCTAAGATATCAAGTGTGTCCGGATCTACAATATCGCCCGCATGTATAAAAAAATCAGCGCCGTTTTTTAAAAGCATTTTGACGGCTTTACGCGCTTTTTTTACTTTTGTATGGCTGTCTGAAATGATTCCTATCTTCATTGTTTATTTCTTCTCGTCTATCTCTTCGCGAGGTGTACGTGCTTTACATTTTACACACTCATAAACCTCTTTGTTTCTGTATGTACGAGGAGCGAGTACGCCTGTACAACCTTTCTCTTTACACTTGATAGTCGTAGGCTCAAATTTTGAGATAAACTTACAATCAGGATAGTTTTCACATCCCCAAAAAGGTCCTCTGCGTGAGTTTTTGAGACTTATCTTTCCGCCACAGTCAGGGCATGGTGTTTCGCTCGTTTTCTCTTCAACATTGATACTTTTTGTATTTTTACAATCAGGATAGTTGCTGCATGCTAAAAACTGACCGTTACGACCATTTTTAACGATCATCTCTGCACCACATTTATCACATTTCTCATCAGCAGTCGTCTCTTTTTTCTCTACTGCATTTCCCTCTTCGTCACACTGCTCTGTATACTTACAT
>Ga0256837_1000960_pt1 | contig 21314 bp, 19 predicted proteins | sample 4562384metaG_FD_185976 | JGI IMG/M metagenome (GOLD analysis project Ga0256837, IMG submission 185976) | Hydrothermal vent microbial communities from Guaymas Basin, Mexico - 4561-384 | ecosystem: Environmental > Aquatic > Marine > Hydrothermal vents | place: Mexico: Guaymas Basin | collected...
CTTCTCAACAACCTCCCCTATGCCACTTACATTCGCACTCTCATAGTTATAGATAAAAAATGGCACATCTGCACCAACACGCAACCCTATCTCTGAGAGCTCATCCAAACTCAACCCAAGGTGTAAAACCTCATTACACATCTTAAGGTATGTAGCAGCATCACTACTGCCACCTCCTAAACCTGCAAAAGCTGGTATCCGTTTGTCAACCTTGATGGCATAGGTTTGCATAAGTTTTGCAAGAGACGCAGATGCTATCATCTCTTGCAGTGCTGTATATGCTTTGTAGATGGTGTTTTGTTGCGTGTTACAAGAAAAATCCCCTAAAATCTCAAATGATTCATCTGTTGTTTTTGGCACAAAACTCAAGGTATCAAAGAGGGTAGGTACTTTCATAAAACGGGAGATAATCTCATGATAACTCCCTCGAGTACCTGTAATTTTAAGAAAAATATTAACTTTTGCATACGCTTTATACTGCTTCATACACTTCTCTTTTAATGTCCAAACATCTGACTGAGTGTTGCTAAGTCCTCTTTATCTGCACCTTTTAATGCAGCCTGATTACTAGCTTTGACCTCTTCGATGAGTTCATTACGCATAATTGTGATATCTTTTGGTGCTTCTATACCAAGTTTGACCACACCATTTTCAATCGAAACCACTTTGACAACAATATTATCACCGATAACTATAGATTCATCTGTTTTTCTTGCAAGCACTAACATTCTATTCTTCCTAATTCATATTTTACTTTATTGGCTTTGATGGTGATAACAGAAATCGTTTTACCATTATCAAGCCAATAGGTACCCTCTTCTTGTACTTTAAAATCTTCTAAAGCAAGAACTCTTCCATAATCAACATTCTCCTGATTGCCAAAATAGAAGTTTTTGGGGATATTCAAAGCTGATTTTATATCGATGGGCTTCTCATTCTCGTAAAAGAACTGCCCCTCATTAAGTCGCTCCAGCATACTCAAACTTCCACACGCAACACCCAGCTTGTTGGCTATCATCTTTCCCAGTGAACGAATATATGTCCCCTCACTCACAGTTGCTTCAAAGGTGATAAAAGGGTGGCAATAATGAAGCAGCTTCATCTCATAAATGGTTGAGTTGATAGTATTAAGAACCACTTTTTCACCTCGACGAGCCAGATCATAAGCTCTCGCACCATTGATTCTTTTAGCACTGAAAATGGGTGGTTCATATTCCAACTTCCCCTCTAAAGAGCTCACTGCATGTTGTACATCGTCTAGAGAACATTCGTTCACATTTTCAACTTTTGTCACCATATCAATATCTAAAGAATCACTGCAAGCCCCAAGCCACAGTGTTGCTCTGTATCTTTTTGGTGTTTTGTTTAAAAAACGGAACAGTTTTGTATGGCTGCCAAAACCTACTAAAAGCACCCCTTTTGCAAAAGGATCCAATGTTCCTGCAAAGCCTGCCTTTTTATCATTGTACTTTCTTTTCAGTGTATAGAGAAATTTGTTTGAACCTATACCACTTGGTTTGTATGCTACAAAAAGCCGATTCATAAACGCTCCACAAACGATGCTAGTATATCTCTTTTTGTTCCAGCAAAATTGATTTGGAGTTTAAATTCACGACCACTTTTACTCACCCCTGTCACACGCCCTGTTCCAAAGATTTTATGACGCACCAAGTCACCTTTTTTAAAAGCTGTATTTTTCTCTACGATTAACGAACCATCACAAAGTCCAGCTTCATTGAAAAAGCGGCTCTTTACCAAATCACTTCTACGCCCTTTATAAAAACGGCTTGCTGCATGGGAAAGCGTAAGTGTTTCTTTTGCTCTGGTAAAAGCAACATATCCAAGACGTCGTTCCTCTTCAAGATCACTTCCCTCTCCTATAAGTGGTAAGAACCCCTCTTCCATCCCTATCACAAAGACATGCTCAAATTCAAGCCCTTTGGAAGCATGGATACTCATCATATAAATAGACTCACCCTCTACCTGATCTTGATCACTTTGAAGTGTGAGTTCATTTAAAAACTCATCCAGTGTTGCTTCTGGATTGTTTTTGATATAGTCACGAAACAGTCCATAAAACTCATCCATATTAAAAATACGTTCCTGTGCATCTTGCGTGTTGGCATAAATCGTTTTTAAAGCAAATGTCTCTTCTAGGGCATCGATAAACTCATATGTCGATTCTTCTGCTATCTTTGCTACTGTCGTGATATCTGTTATAAACTTCTTAAGTGTTGCTGCATTTTTTTTCTTTACCAAACTCTCCAACTCAGCCAAAGATGCGTTTTCAAGGTAAGCAAAAAGAGATGAGCCTTTCTCATGCGCTGCAAGTTCAATTTTATCTAAACTCGCTTTGCCAAGCCCCCTTTTTGGTTTGTTTAAAATTCTTTTTAAAGAGAAATCATCATGTTTGTTCGCAATAACTCTAATGTATGAGATAAGATCTTTGACTTCTGCACGGTCATAGAAACGCAAACCACCAACAAGTTTGTAACCTATCCCTGCTCTGTTTAAACCCTCTTCAATCGAGCGGCTCAGTACATTGACACGGTAAAGGATAGCTATCTCTTTAGCACGTACACCGCTATCGAGTAGTTTTTGCACTTTTATTGCTATTTTTTTTGCCTCTTCATTCTCATCATTGGAATTAAGAACACTTACCTCTTCACCATCACCACGAGTCGCTATAAGTTTTTTTCCAAGACGGGAGCGGTTATGTTCTATCAAGGCATTGGCAACTTTTAAAATAGGAGAACGGGAACGATAATTTTCTTCAAGTTTAAAAATTTTTGCACCAAGAAAATCTTCATCGAACTCCATAATATTACGTATGTGCGCTCCACGCCAGCCATAAATAGACTGATCATCATCCCCAACTACACAAATGTTGGTATGGGAAGAACATAGCTTTTGTAAAAGTTTGAGTTGCAATTCATTGGTATCTTGATACTCATCAATCATAATATACTGATAACGCTGTGAAGTCTTTTGTGCAAGTTCTTCATTCTCATCAAGCAGTTTATATGTCAAAGCTATTAAGTCATCAAAATCCACGAGATTGTTTTCTGCCAAATAAACTTCATACTCTTTGTAAACCTCGGCAATTTGTTGATAATGAAACACTTCAGCCTGTTTATAAGCATCATCTGGGCTCATAAGAGAGTTTTTATAACGAGATATCTCACTAGCAACCAAAGGAAGTGGCAAATCAGCATTTATTTTTTTTAAAATCTTCTTTTTATCGTCAGTATCAATAACAACAAAGTTATTTTTACGATTAAGCAGATGGATGTTAAACTTAAGAAACAATAAGCCAAACTTATGAAAAGTACAAAGAAGAGGAGGATATTGTACATTTTCTATCATTGCCATAGAACGCTCTTTCATCTCTTTGGCTGCTTTATTTGTAAAGGTAAGGGTTAAGGTATTTGAAGCAGGAATCCCTACCCCCTCTATCAAATACGCAAGCCGTGAAACTATCGTCGTAGTCTTACCGCTTCCCGCACCTGCAAGTATTAAAACAGGACCCTCTGTTTGTAAAACAGCACTCTTTTGTGACTCATTTAATCTCTCAAATATTTTTTCCATTGTGTCCACTATCTTCGTAAGTTATGAATATTATAACAAAAAAAGCTAAAATTATTACAAAACTATTGCAATAATTATAATTATGAGTTATAATTTTGTTATTATTATTACTTATAGGAATTATTATGTTAAAAGATTTTGCTAAATTACAGACATTCTTGATGGTTATAAAAGAGAAAAGTTTCTCCAAAGCATCAGCAAAACTCGGCATTTCTCAGCCAGCTGTGACACAGCAGATTAAATTTATAGAAGACTATCTTGATACAAAGATAGTTGACAGAAAGAAAAATGGTATTATACTGACCAAAGAGGGTGAAGATCTTTACCGTATTGCTACAAAACTTGAAAAAGCGATTCAAAATTCTGAAAAAGAGCTTTTGAAAATCATTAACAAAGAGTTTACTTTTGTGATGGGTTCCTCTTTTGCTATTGGAAACTATGTACTTCCTAACTACTTAGGTGAAATTAAAAAACGTATTGATAATGAAGTGTTTATGAATGTTGATTTATCTTCCAATATCATAGATCAGCTCGAAGATAAAAAAATTGATGTAGCTCTGATTGAATCACCTGTATTTAGAGATGGTATCATCTATAGAGAATGGGTGGAAGATGAGCTTGTTGTTTTTTCTAACCAACCTATTAAAAAATACCTTAATGCTAATGATTTACATGAATTTGATTGGATATGTCGTAATGAGGACTCCCATACAAGACGCCTTACAAGTGAAGTGTTTGAGGAGATGGGTGTACAGTGTAACAACTTTAATGTTTTAGGTGTTCTAGCATCTCCAACAGCGATAAAAGAGACTATTTTAAATGCTGATGCCAATGCCGAGAGACCACTTGTATCCATTATGTCTCGTCATGTTATCAAACATGAGATAGATAGTGGCAGACTCTTTGAAGGCAGACTTAAAAACCATAAAATCCTGCGTAATTTTTACATCGCTTACTCAAAAGAGAGAAAGCACGATGCTTTTGTAGATAACGTTGTAAACTATCTACTCTCTTTAAACAAAGTATAAAAACACCAGAAATGCTATTTTAAAAATTTAGCATTTTCTGGATTATTTAAAAAAGATGCCATGGAGTTTTTCACTCCATCCTCATCAATCTTTGCACTTTTTGTTTCCTCTTTCTCAACATAAGATGATATATTGATAAAAACAGGTGTTTCATCAATAATAATCTGTAAAATACTCAAAAGTGGTACTGTGACAACACTACCGATATTATTCGTTCCAAAACCTGCTTCAAATATAAGATAATTCTCTTCAATACGGGCTGTTTCAAAAGTATAACCCGCTAAAAAAAAGAGTGTCAAAGGGCGAAACTCCTGAGTAATCTCAGGGGGAAGTTCTGGATGAAAACTCACATCTTCTATTTTACATAAAATACCAAAGTTTTGGTTCTTTTCAAAAAAGAGCACCATAAGCTCAATCATATCTTTTTTCATTAACTGAGCGAAATCTCTGTCTTGTACTATATCTTCTAACACATTATATCCTCTAAATTGTCTTGTGCAATTATATCAAAATCTATCATTGCATTCATCAGTGCCATCTTTTGAAAAGATTTTACGGAAGAAAGTTCAATATCTGCTTCATGTAAAAACCCCTCTTGTAAAAGTCTTGCTCTTGTTGTTCCCTCTAAAAGTGGTTTTTTTGGCGTCAACCATCGCTTCCCGTCATAAAAAGCTACATTTGCGATGGAGGTATCTGTACACAAGCCGTTTTGGACAATCAGGATATCATCACACTCCCCTTTTTGTTTAAGAAGGTCTTCTATCTCTTTTCTATCGTTATACTTTTTATCATATACTAAATCATTGTTATATACTATCTTTAAACGATTGATAAGTCTTTTTTTATATGGGATATATTCATATTGAAAATCTCCATCAACATCATAAACAACACGGCATCGAAAAAGCCCTTGTGATGGAACATTTTCTAAAAGCTCTTTGAGCTGTTGCGTGTTGTCTCTCTTATATGCTCTAAAAACATTATCAACACGCAACTGATGGTAAGGAAGATGGTAGATTCTACCATCTAAAATTTTGATAGTTTCTAAAAATTTATACTTCACTGAAAAGTTCTGTACTTAAATATCGCTCACCTGTATCACATAAGATTGTGACAATCGTTTTTCCCACAAACTCCTCTTTTTTTGCAACCTCCATGGCAGCAAATACATTGGCACCTGAAGATATACCAACTAAGAGTCCCTCTTTTTGTGCCAACATTTTTGCTGTTGCAATAGCATCTTCGTTACTCACTTTTATGATTGCACCATAAACAGAAGTATCTAAGATATCGGGAATAAATCCAGCACCTATTCCTTGAATTTTATGGGGAGATGGAGTTTCTCCTGATAAGATTGCCGAATCTTTTGGCTCAACTGCAAAAATTGCAATATTTTGATTATGCTGCTTTAAAACATGGGATGTCCCTGTCAATGTACCACCTGTTCCAACTGCTGCCACAAAAGCATCTATATCACCCTCTGTATCTGCTAGTATCTCTTTGGCAGTGGTCAGTTCATGAATTTCAGGGTTTGCAGGGTTTTGAAACTGTTGTAATATGATGGCATTATCCATACTCTGTTGTAACTCTTGAGCTTTGCTAATTGAGCCTTTCATCCCTTGTGCAGCAGGTGTTAGAACCAACTTTGCACCTAGTGCCTTTAAAAGGTTTCGTCGCTCAACACTCATAGAGTCTGGCATTGTTAAAATAAGCTCAAAACCCAACGCAGCACAATTTGCAGCTAAGGCGATCCCTGTGTTACCACTTGTTGGCTCAATGATGATGGTATTGTCTTTTATAAGACCACTCTCCATACCACGACGAATCATATTCATCCCAATCCTGTCTTTTACAGAAGATGTCGGATTCATAAATTCACATTTACCAAGTATGGTTGCACCTGTTGTTTGTGATGGTATATTTAACCTTACAAGTGGTGTATTTCCTACCAATTCGGTAATATTATTTGCTATTTTCATATTTAAATCCCTTATAGTCCAAATTTTATCTCAAAAAGGTTATTTACACAAACATGTATCATCTCATAAACTTTTTCAAACCCTTTAAATCCATTAAAAAAGTAAGGATCAGGTACATCAACACCATCATAACCAAAATCACCAAGTTTATAAAGATTTTTTGCACCCATTCTTTTTAAATCATCATAGTTTTTGCTATCGAGTGCGACTATCATCTCAAAATGTTCTAAATCGTTGCGTGTTATTTGTCTGGAGACCAACATTGAGATATCAATACCGTGCATTTTAGCTACCTTGACGGAGTTTTCACAAGGGTGTTCCCCTATATGCCAATCCCCTGTACCACAAGAATCCACTTCTACATCTAATTTTTTTCTTTGTACAATATCGCGTGCTATACCCTCAGCCAAAGGGGAACGACAGATATTTCCCAAACATACAAATAATACAGACTTCATCATTATCTTTCTTTTTGATAGAATTATACTAAAAAAGTGAATCAAAATGGCAAGTTATTACAGTGATGGCAAAAAACTACTTAATGTAGAGTATGATACGATAGTACAAGTGGGTGATGAAATTGATAATATGAGAGTACTCTCAACCAATACGAATAATGTAAATGAGCAGTGTGTATTTTTACTTGATCCACTAAGCAGACAAGTTGTATGTTATATATTTGATGAAATATTCATTATTGGAAAATCTGATGGATTTGAAGATTTAACACAAGCTATTAATGCATGGAAAAATGAAGAGATATAAGCTATAGAGTAAATAAAAAGATGGTGCGATCGGGGGGATTTGAACCCCCACACCTACTGGCACTACCCCCTCAAGATAGCGTGTCTACCAATTCCACCACGATCGCACGTTGTGTAGTTAAAAAATACAGTCTGAAAAATCAGACTGTATGAGGTATATTTAGTTAATCTTGAAAAGATTATCCTAAATATGGGTTAGCGTAAAGTGCGATTAACGCAATTACTAGTGCATAGATAACTTGAGCTTCAATCATTGCTAATGCGATGAACATTGTAGTCATAAGTTTAGCACCTAAACCTGGGTTTCTTGCAGTACCAGCGATTGTAGCAGCAGCAGTATGACCCATACCGATAGCTCCACCAAGAGCAGCTAAACCAAGACCAAGACCAGCAGCGATCATAGAGTAAGCTTTAAGAGTTTGGTTAGCAACTTCACCTTCATTTGCGAATACAGCAGCAGAAAGAGCTACTAAAAGAAAAAGAATTTTTTTCATAAATGTTTCCTTAATAAATAATTACAATCCGTTCGGATAGCGTAACCTCATTTTTTATCATGAAGCAACCTAAACATAAATGCCTAGATTTCCCTACTAGAAATTGATAGGCGAATTATAGACAAAATCTTATAAAATATAGTTTAAACTACTCAGCGATAGCCAAAGAGATTTTATTGCCTTTAAACTCTAAAATCTCAACTTTTACTTTTTGCCCTTCATGTAAGACATCATGAACATCATTTACTCTCTCTTTGGATATTTTAGAGATATGAACAAGCCCATCAGTACCATCTGGAAGTTCAACAAATGCACCAAAATCTACAATACGTTTCACTTCACCTTCATAAATACCACCAACTTCATACTTGATTTTCTCTTTTTTAGGAGCATTGACTATTTTGTGAATATGTTCTTTAGCCCCTTTGACACCCTCTTTATTTGTACCAGTAATTTTTACTTTACCATCTTTTTTATCAATATCAATCGCTACTTCAAACTTCTCTATAATCTCACGAATACTTTTTCCAGCTTGACCAATAATCTCCCCAATAAAACCTGGATCGATATGAAATAGTTCAGTTGAAGGAAGCACTCCGTCATTAAACTCTATTTTCTCCTCAGCTTCAAGCATAATATCTATGATATGACTACGTCCCTCTTTTGCCTGATAAAGAGCTTCTTTTAAAATATCTAATGAGATACCACCAAGTTTAATATCCATTTGCATCGCAGTGATACCATCTTTAGAACCTGTTACTTTAAAATCCATATCTCCATCATGATCTTCTAGTCCCATGATATCTGAAAGAATCGCATACTCATCACCATCACTTACCATCCCCATAGCGATACCAGCAACTGTATCACTCGTATCGATATCTGCGGCACGTAGCGCCATATAACCACCACATACTGTAGCCATTGATGAAGAACCATTGGACTCCAATATCTCAGAAACCAAACGTACTGTCTGCCCATCTAGGTTTATAATAGGCTCTAATGCACGTTTTGCAAGATTTCCATGCCCAAGTTCTCTACGTTTTGTGCCCATCACTGGGGATGCTTCACCAACAGAGAAACCTGGAAAGTTGTAGTGAACCATAAAGTTCTCATTTTGAGTACCATCATCTGTCAGTGATTCAAACATCTGTGCATCTTTTGGTCCACCCACAGTAAGGACAACCAAGGCCTGAGTTTGACCACGAGTAAACAGACATGAGGAATGTGCTGCTGGAAGTATATTTGTATCAATGGTAATTGGACGAACCTCATCAAGTGCTCTTCCATCAGCACGCACTTTCTCTTTAAGTATCTGAGTTCTAACCTGCTCTTTTTTCACAGCTTCTATAGCATTTTTCAGTGCTAATTCATTATGAACATCTGCCCACTCCTCTTTGTGTGCGATGATTTGTTTGCGAAGTTCACGAAGTGCTGTCGATCGTTCAGACTTTGCCATTTGGTTCATTGCATTTTTAATATCTTCAAGATGGTTTTGTTTCAGATACTCAACCATCTCAAGATTAAGCTCATCTTTTTTAAGTGTTAAAGGTTTAATCTCTTTTTGATATATTCCAAAGGCAAGTTCATACTCAACATTTGATTCAAAAAGAACTTTTTGTGTTTTATCAAGCACTTCTATAAGTTCATCTTCTGCCAAAGCATTAGAGCAATGTGTATCGATAACAATCGTGCCAAGTGAAGGATCCATCATAGGATCAAGCATCGGTTCAAAGCTCTCTTCAACATCAATCTTTTCACTACCGATTGAACGCATCTCAATCATTAAAAGCTCATCTTTAGTACCTGAGAGATACAGATCGAGTGTCGATTCTTTGAGTTGTGAAAGTGTAGGATTTAGAACCAATTTACCATCAACCTTTGCAGCACGAACAGCACTGACACTCCTATTTATATCAATATCTGAAACATATAAAGCAGCTGATGCCGCATTTAAAGCCAACACTTGCATATCAGATTCTACATCTGCTGAAAACACCATAATAGTAATTTGTGTCGGATGACCAAAACCTTTTGGGAAAAGTGGGCGTAAACTTCTATCAACTATTCTTGATGTTAAAGTTTCAAAATCACTCGGTTTTGTTTCACGCTTAAAAAAACCTCCAGGAATTTTACCTGCTGCATATGTTTTTTCAATATACTGTACGGTAAGTGGTAAAAAATCATCCTCAACTACTTCTGTTTCATCAATTACAACCGTTGCTAAAATAACTGTCTTACCAGATTTTAACCACGCACTTCCATTTGCCTGTTTTGCAACATATCCAAAACTATACTCTTCTACTCTATTTTCTAAATTAACTTTTACATCATATTTCATTTTTATTCCTCTAATAATTTTTCTAATACTTCATCATCTACATCTTCTAGTTTTTCATAATACAATGCTGTTTCCACATAATCATCTATATCATATAAAAAAAAGATATCATCTACAAAGGTTTCTAACTGTTCTAGTACATCACTTGGTAAAACTGGAACTGCAATATAAACTGCCTTTGGGTTTTGCACCAAAATAGTTTTAAGTGCTGTCATAAACTTGCTACCTGTTTCACTTCCATCATCAACAAGCATCACTACTCTGTTAGTCATGGAAGGGAAAGGTCTTCCTTTACGAAACTGATATATATGACTAAGTATATCCTCTTCATGCTTTCTATGAGCTTCCCCATATACATAATCGTACTGGATTTCAAAAGCATCTATAAGGTCCTCATTAATCACAATCTCTTCAGTTTCACTTACTCTTGCAATCTCACACTCATTATTGTTGGGTGCCATAACTGCTTCTAAAAAGAGAATATCCAGCCTGTTTTTCAATCTTCCTTTTAAAAAAGATCCAAGCTCCAGACCACCTTTGGAGACAGCTACAATATTCCAATCCTCCTCTTTAAGCTTATGAAGAGGAATAACATCAAGGAGACGTTTTGCTGCATCTTTTCTATCTTTTAACATATGCTTATATTTTTGCACTTTGTATCTCCTTAGTTATCATCAGGTAATCTGTATGAGATTAGTGAACCACTTTTACTTGGTTGCATAAACGGTTTTAAAACAACAGTTATATAAATAAATTTATCATAAACCGATGATGAGCCACCATCATTTGTTAGAATCGGTCGATTGTTTTCACTGTATTTTACACCAAAATCCCAACATCTTTTCTTATACATAAAACCAAATGATACACTTTTTTTCTCTTTGTTCTCAATATCATAGTTATATACACCACTAAAACTGTAATGTTTATCATAGATATATTCTGCGCTTGATGTTACATAACTTGTATAGGGTGTATAGGTAGGTGTCTTATCTAAAAAAGTATCTTTGTACAGATGTGAAAATGCTACAGAGACATCCTTGCCTTCAAAACTGATTTGATTAAAAAGTTTTGAGAGTTTCCCCCGTTTATAGTTATAAAGCATATTATTATAATAAGATAAATGCTGAGTTACTTTATAATCAAGTTCATTTTCCAGCTCACCAAAAGCACCATCACTTGATTTGGAATTGGAAACACGCTGTGCTAAACGATGGTAAAGTACCTCATTTGCATTTTCATCAAAAATATACTGTCTAAACTCAATACGTGCTTCATTTTCAATATCACGAATATTGTAAAATTCACATTTTGCTTCATAGGTGGGATCATTTTTATTATCCTCATTGGAACAAAAATCAGAAAGATCACTATAAAAACCTGTTTTAGAACTCCAAGCTGATTGATTATATATGATACCCAAATCGATAACATGGGAAAATGATTCATACGGTTTTGTGAGTTGCGTGTTGAGTAAAAATGTATGGTAATTACGTACATGATATCCATCACGATACTCTACATTTGCAAGTGGCACCTCATCTTCTGATATAAAATCTGAATACTGCATAGATAAATTAGCTGTATAAGAGAGTGTCAAATATTCATCAAACAATGATGTTTGTAAAGCAACAGGAATGTTCATATCTGTTTGTACGATTTTTTTATTGATTTTGCGATAGATATTATTACTTTTCATATCAAAAGAGTATAAAAGGTGGTCTTTAAACAGTGAGTCAAGATAGTAGTGATACTGTAAAGTAGGGAGTTTTTGTAAGGTGTTATCATTGTTTGGCAAGGTTAAATCTTGGTAATATTTTGTATATAAACCAAAATAATGCTGGTTGGTATTGTAAAAAAGGTTGATTCGTGAAAGTACCTGTGCTGATGTAGTTGTATCAATAGAGGAACTACTTGTCTCAAGGTTGATATAATCAACATCATTCATATTGTTTATATCAATGTATAACCCAGATTGCCCTGAAAATTTAGAACCAAACCATTGGTTGATAAAATCACTATTATCATACTCAAAATTAAATCCGTAATGTTTTTTATTTTCCAGATTATACTCTTGAGCATAATGCTCTTGTTCTTGGAAATATCCAGTTTTAAAGTACCCTCTGGATATTGGGGAATCAACAAAACGAAAAACAGAATAAATCCCTACACCTCTACTTGTTCTTATTTGCGGTTTAAACTCCAAATCCCACCAGTTCTGCTCAGCTATATAAAATGGTTGTTGATAATAAAAACCTTCACTCTCTGAAATTCCAACCGAAGGTTTTAAAAGTCCTGTTTTTCTTGTTTTATCAAGAGAGTATCCAAACCAAGGTGTATAAAAAACAGCTATGTCATAAATATAAAGTCGTGCATTATAAAGATTGAGCCATTTGGTATTTGCATTATAATCAGAAGATGAAAATTCCATAGTCCACAGAGGATCTATTGGATTACAGCCACTTACTATCCCCTCTTCTATATCAATATTTTCACATTTGGTACTCCCTTGAGCACCACTCATCCAAACCTCAGAAGCATTGTCTATCATATAAAATGGTTTAAATACTCTCTCTTTTTTTGCAAGATTTAAAAGTGCATACTTTCCTAAAATCTTATATTTGCCACCATGATTGGCTCGAATATTATTAAAAAGTTCCAAATCACCTGTTTTTTTATTATAAGAGGCTTTATCTGCAGTTAAAAAATAATCTTTGTACATTACAGTCACACCGCCACTTGCGTGTACTGTATTGTTTTGAGAAGTAATAGAGGAAGCATATATCTCTACTTTGTCATTAGCTAAAAGCGCAACGGCAAAAGAGATAAAGAGGAAAAGATATTTAAGCATTGACTACTAAAGTTTTTGCTGTTTTGTCATGCCATGTTTGGCGGGCTGGGTCAAACATCCCCCACAAAAATCCAAGATAAAACAACATCTCACTTACAATACGAAATATAGAACGATTTAAGGCACTAATAACATTCGGATTTGCTGATGTATTTATCTCTATAACACGAATTTTTGCAGCCATTTTACCAAGTGTAGCACCATACTGCATAACAAAAAAAGCCTGATAGACTATTTTCATTGCGATATATTCGAGCACATAACTATTTGTAAGGTAAATCATCTCCTCCATAGTCTTTGCTTGTGAAAAAGAATCCCACATCGCAATAATCAATAAAAAAGACAAAAGCATCTCATCTATAAAAAATGCCATACTTCTACTTTTTATACTTGCTAAGGTTAAATGTTCACGATGGAGCAGATGCTCAATTTCCTCATTCAAAATATATTATCCTACAGTGCTTGATAAGCGATATCAGTTCTTAGTTTTTTCCCTGCAAAATGCACTTGACCACACCTCATATAGGCTCTATCACGTGCTTCTTTAATACTTTTACCCAAACCGACACACACTAAAACACGTCCACCAGTAGCGTAAAGTTTATCATCTTCACGACTGACACCTGCAAATGAGATATGTGTATATTTGGCAATATCTTCATGTTTTACATCATCTAAGATAATCTCAGCAGGTGTTGAAGAACCATAAGGGTAGTTTTCACTTGCCATAACAACACCCACTGCATACTCATCAGAAAAACTAACATCAATCTCACCTAGTCTGTTTGTAGCGGCTTTATAAAACATATCGCTTACACTTGAAGTCATAAGCGGCATCAGTATCTCACACTCAGGATCTCCAAAACGTACATTGAATTCCAATGTGATTGGTTCACCATTAACCACCATAATACCAATAAACAAAACACCCTCAAATGGAGCACCTTCAGCTTGCATACCATCAAGTGTTGGTCTAATAATTCTATCACGCACTTTTTGATAAAGCTCTTCATCAACTAAAGGTGTTGGAGCATAAGCACCCATGCCACCTGTGTTTGGACCTTTGTCACCATCTTCTAGGCGTTTATGATCTTGTGCTGCTGGAAGTAAAATATAGTCTTTCCCATCGCATACAGCAAACATAGAAAGTTCATATCCATCTAAAAATTCTTCTACAATTACACGCTTACCTGCATCACCAAAAGCAGCACCACTGAGCATCTCACCTACAGTTTTTTTCGCTTCATCAGCACTTTGTGCAATGATTACACCCTTACCAGCACATAAACCATCAGCTTTAACAACAATCGGTGTCGTTGTAAGAGAGTTTATAAACTTGTATGCTTCTTCAATAGAATCTGTTTCGATATAACGTGCAGTTGGGATATTATACTTTGCAAGGAAGTTTTTCATATATACTTTACTTCCCTCAAGCTGTGCAGCTTCTTTGGATGGTCCAAAGATAGTCAGCCCTTTTGATTTGAAAATATCAACGACACCATCAACAAGTGGTGCTTCAGGACCAACTATCGTTAACTCAATTTCATTTTCAAGTGCAAAATCTGCCAGTTCATTGTAATCTTTGATATTTAAGTTTGTTCCCAAATCAACTGTTGCACCATTTCCTGGTTGAAAAAAAAGCTCATGTGCCGTATCTTCATTTTTTATAGCACGAGCAATGGAGTATTCACGACCACCACTTCCCAAAATCAATATTTTCATTCATATCTCCAAAGTATCTAAAATAAAAAATCTATTTTACACACCATTAACTGATGTATAAAATAGATTTTTTAAAACCTGAGTAGCCGTCACACTATTGGCTTGGTTCTAAAAGCCGAATTTGGGTGAAGAGAGGACTAGCTAACGGCGACAATCTCATCGGCAGAGTGAACATACCTCAAGCGAGACCACCGACACACACTAACCCTACTAGTTCACTATATGAATATGTAGAACCCTCATATATGTGCTGACACGCACTACTCAGATTTATAAGTATATTATACTCAAATCTAACTTGATTTTATTTTATGATTTTAGTGTTTTTTTACAATTGTTCTACCATATTTTACTCTTGATAGTATATAATGCCTCCAATTAAACAAAAAGGGTTATTAATGTCTTATATACCACTCATCGCTCGTATAGAGTCATTACCTCCATTGCCAGAATCTGTTTTAGAGATAGAAAAACTTTTTGCTCAAGGTGATCCAGATATAGATAAACTTGTTAAGATTATTGAATCTGATCCCCTTTTAACTGCAGATGTTCTCTCTAAAGCAAATGCTCCCTATTATGGATTTTCAAAAACAATTGTTTCAGTTTTACAAGCAGTAACACTTTTTGGTTCCACACAAATCCGCTCACTTGTACTTGCATCAAGTATTGAAAGAAGTTTTGATGTTGACCTATCTCCTTATGATATCTCCACATCAATGTTTTCTAAAATCAGTACTATGCAAAGTGAACTGATTTTTCAATGGTATATGGGTGTCAATATTAATATAGCTCGCGATGTAACACCTATTGCTTTTTTAATGGAGATAGGAAAAATACTTATAGCAAAAGATGTTATAGCCAATCAAAAAACTGAAGCATTTTTGGAAAATCTGCACACATATAACGATATCGACTATGTAGAAAATATGTATACAATGATGACAACAGCTCAAATCAATGCTCTTATATTTGAACATCTCAATCTCAATGAAAGTTTTTATGAAACAATGAAATATCTCGATAATGAAAAAGAGATTCCAACAGCTTTAAATGAGATGGTCATTGCTCTTCGTATCACCCGTATCGCATTAAATATTCAAGAACAACTTACAGAAGAATCACTTGCTAGTGCTGTTGAAATGCTAGAATTTCATAAATACAATCCTAACACATTTCTACGAGCAGCTCAACGTGTTAAACGAAAATACTTAGACTAGTTTTTTTGAAGATATTTATGAATATCTTTAAAAAGCTGTTTCATCACAATATCAAACTCTTGAATATGCTCTCGCCAATTACTGCGTGTCCCTTTTTCAAATTCATATTCCATAGATGCAACAGTTTCTGCTAATTTATATGCACCAATATTTAAAGCACTGTCTTTTAAATCCATAACAAAATGACGTGCTTTTTTAAAATTACCACCTTCACAAAGTTTATATATATCAAAAGAGGCATGAGAATACATTTTAATAAAATCTTTTAAAATAGTTTTATACATTGACGCATCATTATGACATCTCATTAAACCAGTAGTAACAGAAAAGTCTTCATTGTCATCGAATGATGAAATCTCTTCTTGTGATGATGTAGCAATAGAAAAACTTTTATTATCAAATAGCTCTAAAATTTTACTGTAAAACTCCTCTGCATTAATAGGTTTAGATATATGTCCTTGCATACCATTTTTAAATGATTTTCTAATTGCATCAGCTGAAACATCACCACTCAATGCCAAAATAGGAATATGGTTATACCTTTTCTTTTGACGAATCTCTAATGCAGTTTCATAACCATTTTTTACTGGCATATTGATATCCATTAAAATCAAATCAATTCGTGCACCTTTTTGTAAAAGATCTATTGCATGTTGTCCATTTTTTACAAAAGTCAATTCGATTCCTGTATTTGCCAACATACCAGCGATTACTTTGTGATTGAGTTCGTTATCTTCAACAACCAAAAGTTTCTTACCAGTAAAATGGCGCAATTTTTCTTTTAATGGATGTGATTTCTTAGATATTTTTTTCTCTTTATTCATATAAAGATCAACAATCATATCCAAAACACTTTGCAGTGTAATTGGAGGCTTAAGATAACCATCGATTACAAAGCTATTCAGTAAAGTTTCATTAAGACTTATATTAAGTTCACTGAAAATAACTACTTTTGTTTTTCTATTCTTTTGAAACTCTTTTATCTTCTTAATTGCTTTATCTGTTAAATTATTCAAATTAACAATTACGATATCATATGATTCTCGTGAAAAGTCTTCTCCTATCCTTTCAAAAGAGGGAATATTGCGTGTTGTATAGTGAAAATATCCAAGTGCTTGCATTAGTGGGATTGCATTTTTATTAGAAGAATCTACAAGTAGAATTTTTTTATTGAGTAATTTTCCTGATGGGAGACGATATTGACGTTTATTTTGTGAATCTTTCAATCCAAAACGAATATGAAATGTAAATGTTGTTCCAATACCTTTTTTACTTTGAACACGAATCTCTCCATGCATCATCTCAATAAGATGTTTGGATATAGAAAGACCAAGTCCCGTTCCTCCAAACTCTCGACTGATAGAGGGATCTGTTTGATAATAGGAATGAAACAATTTTTCCACCTGATCTTGCGACATCCCTATACCAGTATCTGAAACATTAAATTCTAGTGTCACATTTTCACCAAAACTTTCAATCTTTCTTACATTAAGTGTAACTTCACCATTTTTCGTAAATTTAACAGCATTGCTCAAAAGATTTATAAGTACTTGACCAACACGCAAAGAATCCCCTACTATATGAGAAGGAACATCTTTATCTACATTAATTGAAATAGTTATATTATTATGTTTTGCTTGGATTGAAACAATATTGTAAACATAATTTAAAATATTATTGATATTAAACTCAACCTCTTCAATAGTGAGTTTATTTGCCTGCATTTTAGAAAGATCCAAAATATCATTGATAAGATTTAAAATATACTGAGAAGATTTTTCTATCTTCTCAATATAATCTTTTTGAAGCTTACTTAAACTACTCTCTAAAACAAGATTTGTAAGACCTATAATTGCTGTCATGGGACTTCGAAGTTCGTGACTTACATAAGAGATAAGTTTCTCCTTATTTTGCACCTCAAGTAACATTTGACGAAATTTTTCTTGCGTTATCAATTCTTTATTTTCAAGTATAATACTTTTTTTTCTGTAATATAATGTCAATACTATTAATAACAATCCAAAGCCTACTGCAGCATAAAAAGCTGTTTCATAGTCAAAACTATCCTTTTTATCTTCTTCTTTGGGTGCAACATTTAACGTTTTTTCCAAAGATTGTCTTGTTACAATATTTGTTTTTTTAACAGAAGAATTTAGCTCTAAATTTTTAGAAGCTATTTTTGTTAAAGAGCTACTGTTGTTTTGAATAATACTTTCGCTTTTCACGTGCAATTGTGTTCTATTTTCATCTTTAACTTGCGTCTTATTTATGAGACTAGTACTACTGTTTTTCTTATGAACAAGTTGTTGTGGTATTTTTATAGGTTTGTTCCTATTTTTATAAGATTTAAGTCTGGTTACATAGACATCTGGATATGCCAAACGAAGCGTATCTAATACCTCTTGTAATACTTTTCTATCTCTAAAAGGTTCTGCTAAAGTTATGTAGTATTTCCCAGATTTTCTTTGTTTAAATTCAAAATCCCATTCCTCTTGAAGTTTTACAATATTGGGGTGTGTCGCTACAAATTGATTAAGTTCTTCTAGTGCTGCTTGTGCTGTTTTTTCATTTGGAAAAGAACCTATTCTAATAGTTCTCAGGTACGTTGCTTGTGCATTGAGTGAAAAAAGAGTGATAAATACAACTAATAATAATTTCATTCCCTCATCCTTAAGAGGAATATTTTATCATAAAGAAGTGAGTAATTAGTTGAGATTTTTTAAGAGATCAAAACAGCTTTGAATCGTAGGCTCAGATGCAACTAAACAATCGATACCATTTGGAAGTGCTTTTGCTGTTGTTGCACCGATAACAACAACCTGATGAGTAGGTTTTATCGTATGATTTTTTAAAAAACACCCAACACTTGATGGTGACGTAAAAATCAAAACAGCTTCATCTTCCACATCTACATCTTTTATAACTTTGGAACATTCACTTTTATACACTATCGCTTCATCAATATCATAACCATTTTTTTTAGATTGTGACACAAAATCTGATGCAACAACTTCTGCACGCAAATAAAGCCATTTGGTAGATTTTGGATATTGCTCAATTGCATCTACCAAAGTATCACCATACCCACCTCCAACACGCAACACCTTCCCACCAAGAGCTTCAAAACTTTTTGCACTCTGTTTTGAGATACATAAAGCAGCAATATCTACATAATCTTGCGTGTTGTACTGCTGCAGAGCTTTTGATGCCTGTTTAGAGGTGATAATAAGATAGTCATATTTGGAAAAATCGATTTGTGGTTTGAAAAAAGTAACATCCAAAGAGTTTATATGGATAGCATCAGGATGAGAAGAGATAGAAAAAAGATAAATAGGTCGTCGCATAAAATTTCCTAAGATATAAAAAATGGAAATTGTAAAAAGTTTGGTTTAGCTTGGAATGATTGAGGCTTAAGGCATAGTCAAACTATGCCGATGCCTCAATCATTTCAAGATGAGCCGAAATTTTTACAATTTTATTCCCACTCAATTGTTGCTGGTGGTTTTGATGATATATCATACACCACACGGTTAATTCCATCAACTTCATTGATGATTCTTCTTGAAATTCTCTCTAAGAGATCATGTGGAAGGTGTGCAAATGTTGCAGTCATTCCATCTACTGCTTCAACAACACGAACACAAACAGTGTTATCGTAAGTACGGTTATCACCCATAACACCAACAGATTTAACATTCAGTAAAACTGCAAATGCCTGCCATGTTTTTGCATAATATCCACTTGCTTTAAGCTCATCAAGTAAAATAACATCCGCTTCACGAAGAAGATCTAAATCAGCAGGATTTACATCTCCCATAATACGAATAGCAAGACCAGGTCCAGGGAATGGATGGCGGTTGATCATAGATTCAGGCAGTCCAAGTTCTAGACCAATTTTACGAACCTCATCTTTAAAGAGTTCACGTAAAGGCTCGATAAGTTCAAAATCCATCCAATCAGGAAGTCCACCAACATTATGGTGTGACTTAATCACTTCCGATGGACCATTTACAGAGATTGACTCAATAACATCAGGGTAGAGTGTTCCCTGCGCTAAGAACTTAATCCCCTCATGTTTTTTTGCTTCTTGTTCAAACACTTCGATAAAAGTATGCCCAATTATTTTACGTTTCTCTTCTGGATTATCAACACCTTTAAGACGCTCTAAAAACAAATCTTTTGCATCAGCAACAACCAAAGGTACTTTTAGGTTGATTTTAAATACTTGTTCAACCTGTTCCCTTTCACCTTTTCTTAAAAGACCGTTATCTACAAATACAGGAACAAGCTGATCACCAATCGCTTCATAAAGCATAGCCGCAACAACACTGCTGTCAACCCCACCACTTAAACCACAAAGCACTTTTCCATCACCAACCTGCTCACGGATTTTTGCGATTTGTTCTTTTAGGAAATGTTCCATTTTCCATTTTTCAGTCACACCACAAATATTTTTTGCGAAGTTACGAAGCATGAGATAACCCTCTTCTGAGTGTTGCACTTCTGGGTGAAACTGCATTGCATAAACACGTTTTTCATCATTTGCAATAGCTGCATATGGAGAGTTGTCAGAAGTTGCAATTACCTTAAAACCTTCAGGAAGAGTATCAACTCTATCAGAGTGGCTCATCCATACGATACGGTTGTTATCGCACTCTGCAAAAAGTGGTGAAACATTGTCCGGGTATCCTACAATGTTAAGCTCAGCTTTTCCATACTCATGATGGTCTGAACGGATAACACTTCCACCAAAATCAACAGCAATTCTTTGCATACCATAACAGATACCCAAAACAGGGATACCCATCTCATAAACACCCTGATCAACTTCATAAGCATCTTCGTTATATACAGAAGATGGACCACCTGAGAGAATGATACCTTTAGGGTTTTTTGCTTGAATATCTTCCACTTTTGTATGATAAGGGAGGATTTCACAGTAGATTTTATCTTCACGCAGACGACGGGCGATAAGTTGTGTGTATTGAGAACCAAAATCTAAAACGATGATGCTAACATTTGTCATATAAATGCCTTTGAATTATAAGTAAGTATGAAAGGATAGCAAAAACAAGATTAAGATTTAATTTATGAAGAAAATTCTTAGGGAGAAAACCCTAAGAAAAAAGTAAATGGCGACTAGTAAAGTCCCATTATTTCAAACTGCACATACCAAACAATAATTGAAACAATATAACCGACTAAAATAGTCCATGCATGTTTCATATGGCTTCCAAATGTATAGATACCACGAAGACGCCCCATTACTCCAACACCTGCTGCCGAACCAAAAGAGATAAGACTCCCACCTACACCGGCTGTCATAGTAA
>Ga0256837_1000962_pt1 | contig 21257 bp, 24 predicted proteins | sample 4562384metaG_FD_185976 | JGI IMG/M metagenome (GOLD analysis project Ga0256837, IMG submission 185976) | Hydrothermal vent microbial communities from Guaymas Basin, Mexico - 4561-384 | ecosystem: Environmental > Aquatic > Marine > Hydrothermal vents | place: Mexico: Guaymas Basin | collected...
AAATCTTTATGATCAAAACTAGTTAATGCATCTTGCATAAAGCGACCATCTCGTCCAAATTTTGCCATAAAATCTTCGTTTGATAGTGTATTTGTAAGATTACATCGCCCACCACCAGTGGCTTTTAGTTTAGCAGCAATTTGTGGAAGTTTTTCAAGAACTAGTACACTTTTGTTTTCGCGTGCAGCAACTATTGCAGAGATTATTCCAGCAGCACCAGCACCAACAACTATAAGGTCATAGATATGTTTAGATTTCATAACCGTATTTTAGTATAATTACGATTATTTAATATAGGATAACAATGCAAACGATTCAGGGTGATAGACAAAAGTGTTACAAGTGTTACCGACCAAACTCTTCATGCATGTGTCTACATGTAGAGAGTTTTGAAACTAACACAAAGTTTGTTATTTTAATGCATCCAAAAGAGTTCAAAAAAGTAAAAAATGGTACTGGGCATTTGACTCATTTGAGTTTAAAAAACTCAGAACTTTTTGTAGGTGTTGACTTTACAAATCATAAGCGAATCAATGAGATTATCTCTACATGTAGAGCATATATACTTTACCCTTCAAAAAACTCTATTAACTTGTCAAATAAACCTCTACATGTAGATAACAATGAAGATATAGTGATTTTTATTATAGATTCAACTTGGTCATGTGCTTCTAAAATATTTACAAAGTCCAAAAACTTGCAAAACATACAACATATGAGTTTTGATGCTACTAGGTTATCAAACTTCAGAATAAAGCAACAACCAGAAGATTATTGCTTATCAACTATTGAGTCAACATTAACTGTGCTTGAATTGTTAAATAAGTATAAGTTAGAAAATATTTCTAAAAAAAACTTAGATAATTTTCTAAAACCTTTTAATGAAATGATAAAATATCAAGAAAAATATATAGATAATCCACTCTCAAATGCAGTTAGATTTAAAAAATATGATTAAATTTAGTTTATGTTAATTTAGATATAATTTTGAAATTTAATATAATTATAAGGTAATTGAATGAAACTAAATAAGTTGTTTACTTCATCATTAACTGCTATGGCACTAAGTGCTTCACTATTTGCGGGTGCTCATGGTACTCACTGGGGTTATACTGGTCATGAATCACCAGAACATTGGTCAGAATTAGACCCTAAATTTTTTATGTGTAAAGCTGGTTCAAATCAGTCTCCAATTAACTTAGTATCAACTGCTATGATTACTGCTAAAGATGGTTTAGAGCCTATTAAGTTTAATTATAATACCTCTGCTTCTGCTGTTGTTAATAATGGTCATACTATTAAAGTTGATGTTAAAGATGGAAGTTCTATTGAGATTGATGGAATTACTTTTGATTTAAAACAATTTCACTTTCATACTCCAAGTGAAAACATGATTGAGGGTGAACACTTTCCACTTGAAGCTCACTTTGTACATGTATCTAAAGATGGTAAGTTAGCTGTTGTAGCTGTTATGTTTAAGGATGGTGCAGAAAACCCAGACCTTAAAAAGATTTGGTCTAAAATGCCAACACATGCTGACAAAACAGCTGGATGTGGTTTGCCTGCAGACATGATTAAAGATATTTTACCAAAAAATAAAGCCTATTATAGATTTGATGGTTCATTGACTACACCTCCATGTTCAGAGGGTGTTAGATGGTTTGTGATGCAAGAGTATTCTCATATCTCTAAAGCACAAGTTAAACAATTTGCTGACTTAATGCATGGTCATGATAATAGACCTGTTCAACCTTTAAATGCTAGAAAGATTTTAAAATAATCTTTCTAGTTATTGGACTAGCTCTTTAGTCCAAACTTCTATAAGTTCCTGAACCTCTTTTTTTGGTGCATCCATAAACTCAATCATAAATGAATTTTCAAGCTCTGCAATACCAAGTGTCCTAGGTCTTACTGCTAACATTCTTGTATTTGGGATAGCTCCACCAAAACAAAAGACTATATTTTTTGCATTTTTAATATCTGGGTTAATCTCGCCATCAATTGATATTGTATGTGTATAGTGATCAAAAGTAGCTATATATGTTGCTATTTTATGATTATCAATTTTATTTTTATAATAAGATATAATCTCATCTATAGTTTTTAAGTTTGTTTGATTTTTTTGTATCTCAAGAGAGTTAACTGGATATATATCCATAAAAGTAGTTTTTGTCATTTGCAAATCCTTATAAGGTAAAGTATAAGTGTAATCTTACCTTATAATAATTATAATTAAATAAAATTTATTTATTAAACATTATAGAGCCAAGTCGAACCATATTCGACCCACATTCGATAGCCAACTCAAAATCTCCACTCATTCCCATAGAACAAATTGTAGCACCTTTAAGTTCTTTGAATATTCCATAAGTTATATCAAAACTCTTTTTTACTACAGCTCTATCTTCAGAGTGTGCGCCAATACTCATAACACCTTTTAGATTTATGTTTGGACATTCAACTACTATGCGCTCATAACTATCTTTAGCAACTTCAGGCATAAAACCATGTTTACTTTCCTCTTTTGCAGAGTTTATTTGAACTAAACAATCAAGAGTCATATCTTTAGCTTCAAGCTTTTTTTGTAACTCATAAGCTAGTTCCATAGAATCAAGTGCATGAAATAAAGATGGATTTATATCTAGTAAGTTGTTTATCTTATTTTTTTGCAAATTTCCAACAAAATGCCACTCTAAAGGCAGATCTTCAAGTTCTGTACTTTTAGCTTTTAAATCTTGTACTTTATTTTCGCCAAAAGCGCGTTGACCAATACTATATAATTTTTGTATTTCATCAGATGTTGAGTACTTACTTATTGCAACAATTTTTACAATATGATGTCCACTAACTCTTACTCGAGCATATTCTACGCGTCTTATTACATCATCTATATATATTTTATATTCTTCTAAATTCATTAAATTTACCCCATTAATCTATTTATATCATTATAAACACCAAGCCCCATAAGTGAGAAAAGTATCACCCATCCAGCAAGTGTTAATTTTACCATAACAGCTTCACTTACTTCACGTTTAAATAAAAACTCGTAAAGATTAAACATAATATGCCCACCATCTAAAGCTGGAATAGGTAGTAAGTTAAGTACACCAAGATTTACAGATATAAGTGCTGCGAAGGCAAAAACACTCATCCATCCATATTCTGTTGCATCAGCTGTTACTTTTACTATAGTTATAACTCCACCCAACTCATTTGCTGGAACTTCACCAAGTATAAGCTTTTTAAGTCCAGTAAATATCATAGTGGAAGCAAAGATAGTTTGCTCATTAGCATAAGAAAATATTTCACTAGGAGTAAGCTCAAGCTTATGTGAAACTCCTGCGCTACCTATACCTATCATCTTCTTATGTATAACTTCATTGAACATATTTTTACTCTCACTAATCTTAGGTGTAAGTATTTTATGCTCTATAAATCCAGAACGCTCTATCTCTAAATCTAAACTTCCTTGAGATTTTTCAATAATTTTAGCCATCTCTTTCCATGTAGTAATCTCTATGCCATTGATTGAGCGAATAGTATCATTTGTTTCTAGTCCAGCTACAAAAGCAGGGGAGTCTTCAACAACTTTACCAATAACAGGAGATAAAATTTGTGGACCACCAAGAGCGATGATAAAGTAAAGTATATATGCTAAAACAAAGTTAGCCGCAGGGCCAGCTAAAAGTATAAATATCTTTTGCATAGGAGTTTTAACATTGTAGCTGTCTTCATCAAAACTTTTTTGCGTTGGGTCAGCGTCATTTTGACCCTTCATCTTCACATAACCACCAAGAGGTATTAGTGAAATTGACCACTCAGTACCCCATTTTTTAAAAGTGGCTATTTTTTTACCAAAACCAATACTAAAAACTTCTACAAATACACCAACTTTTCTTGCAGCGGCATAATGACCTAGCTCATGAAAAAATATTAGTGCAGAGAGTACTAATAGTGATACAACAAATCCCATTAAATTTCATCCTTTAGTAGTGCTTTTCTAAAGCCATAAAGATACTCAAAACCTGAGTAAAGTGTTAAAAATACAGCAAACCATAAAAGTTCAGTAGCACCTGGCCATCTCATAAGTAAAAAGCCTATAGCAAACATCTGCCCAACAGTTTTGACTTTTCCAGCCCATGACGCTTTTATATCTAGTTTCTCACTAACTGCAACTGTGCGTATACCAGTAATGAAAAGCTCACGAATGATGATGATATAAACAGCCCAAGCAGAAGCTTCTCCAACTACAACAAGACCCATAAAAGCAGCCATTGTTAGCATCTTGTCTGCTAGTGGGTCTATGATTGCACCAAGCATTGTTTTTTGATCCCACTCTCTTGCTATAAAGCCATCAAAAAAGTCAGTAACGGAAGCTAAAACAAATAAAAGTGAAGCAAAGTAGTAGTTCCAAGTGATGTCAAATCCAGCATCTGTAAAATAATCAGGATTTAAAATAACCCAAAAAAGTACAGGTGCTAAAAGTATACGAAGTGATGCTAATGCATTTGGAAGATTTAGCAATAAAGGTCCTTGAAAATAATTAAGTGATTTTAGCCGAAGTTTACTTACTAATGGTTGATTTCTCTACCAATCTGTTTTTCAACAGAAGCAATCTTAGTTTTTAGTCTATTTTTAGTGTTTTTTCTAATATCAAATTTTAAAGATGAATAAACACGTTCACAATCACTTAACTGCTCATAAGCTAGTTCTATGATGTCTAAAGCTTCTCTCATAGTATCTGTTTCAACCACAGTGCCCATTGGTGTAAGTTGGTACGCTATACCTGATTTGTCTATGGCATCTATAACCTTTGAAACTTGCGCTGAAACTGATGCTCCATCTCTACCATCAGGTGAAGTAGGGAACATTGAAAATTCTAGTAAAACACTCATTATGTTAACGTGTCATACATACTAACACGACCAAACTTTTGAGCAAGCATAGGAGCTGTAGCACCCCTTGCATTTGCAATAGTTTTGTCAGCACCACGATCAACTAAAATACTTACTAACTCTGGCATATCATCCATAATAGCTTCCATAAGTGGAGTCCAACCAACACCATCTACTCTGTTTATGTCTGCACCATTATCTAGTAGATATTCAACCATATCGCGTCTATCTCTTCTTATGGCTACATGTAGCAGTGTCCAGCCGTATTTGTTTTGTATATTTATATCATCTAACTTTTGTAGCTCTTCTTTAAACGCCTCAAAGTCATTATCATAAACTATTTTTTCAAATTTTTCAAATGTATCCATATTTTTATCCTTAGTTTTAATTTTAGAACATGTTGACTACACCGTAGTCAAGTAGTTCTTCGTATTGTTCATCTGTAAGTATCGATTTTACATACTCTATACACTTTAAATGTGCTTTTGTAAGTTGTGTTCTAAGTTTAGCTATCTCATCTACTTTATCAAAAAAGTCACTTGCTTTAGCTTTGTTATGTGAGAGTGCTATACCTTGAACAATCTCTAACTCAAGCTTTTTTATTTTTAAAGCTTTGCTAGCAAGTTTTGGTGTAGCTGTATTTTTATATTTAACTAACGCATCTATCTGTTTTTTACTTAGTTCTAGATTTGAAGAAGCAGGGTGATAAAGTGCTAAGCCTATTAAAAAAGGTAAATTATTAGAAATTAAAAAGTAACCTTTAGGAAAATTTTCTTTACCCATAAATGGACCAGGATCTCCAGCCATCTTTTCTAATTTTACAAAATCTTCAACTGGTGGAGCTAAAACTGCCTTAGCCAACAAACTAGAAGTCATCAGTAATGAGCTAGCAAGTAGTAAATTTTTAAGTATATTCATAAGTGTTTCCTTCGTAAATAGTATTATACACGCGTTAAAATAACAAATATCATCTTACTTTCTATTGATATAAATCAAGATGATAACAATTATCAGTTTATTAAATAAACCTTATGATATTTCATTAATTTACAATTAATAAGAGGCTTAAAAGTTAAATCGGATAAAATTACTCCGATTTAAAAAATAACTAGAGCGTAAGGCGTTCTTAACACAAAGGAAACAAAATGAAAAAAATCATTTTATTAATCGCATTAACATTAGGTGCTTTACAAGCAGATTCAGTAGTAACTTATGATACATCAGCAAATGATGATAATTCTGGAATAAGTAAACCTAATTATCCAAGTGATGATCTTTATTAGAAAGATAGTTAAGTATCGGAACTTTTCCGATACTTTAAATGTTATTGAAAAGATGTACCACCATCAATAACAATAGTTTGACCAGTCAACCATGAAGCTGCGTCAGAACAAAGAAAAGAACAAGCCCCAGTAAGATCAGTAGCATCACCCATACGAGATAGTGGCGAACGAGCTACAACTTCAGCTTTTACCTCTTCATAATTTGGAAATGCTTTTAGGGCATCAGTATCGATAGGTCCACCACTTACAGCATTCACACGAATATTTTTCTCGCCAAGCTCAGCAGCAGCATATTTAACCATAGTCTCAACAGCAGCTTTGTTAGTTCCATGACCTGAGTAGTTTGGAGTATAAACAAGATTACCAGTTGAACTCATAGAGATTATACTTCCACCGCCAGTAGCTTCCATACGTTTTGCAGCTTCTTGAGCACCAACAACAAATGCAGATACAGTGGCAGTATAGATGTTAGTTAAACCTTTTGGTTTAAGACGCATAAACGGAGCAAAACCACCAACAACAGCACGACCAGAGATAATAGCGTTAGATATAAAGTAATCAAGTCTATCGAAATCTTCATCGAACTCTTTATAAACATCTTTGTAAGTTAATGGCTCCAAAATATCTAGTTTATAAGCTCTCGCTTTAATACCATACTTTGATTCAACATCTGCAATAATTTCATTTGCAGTATCAGCAGATGATGCATAAGTAAAAGCTACATCACAACCTTTTGAAGCAAACTCATAAACGATAGCTTTACCAATACCACGAGTACCACCAGAGATAAATAATGTCTTGCCTGTCATAGTTTTTTCCATTTTATAGTCCTTTTATGTCAAAGTTTTTCATAACTTCTTCGATTTTTTTCATATTTTCTACGCTTGGTGCAGTAAGTGGAAGTCTATACTCTAAAGTATCTATAAGGCCTGCAATATACATAGCTGCTTTTATAGGTACTGGATTTGATTCACAAAACATTACACTATTTAGTGGGTATAGTTTGTCATTTATTGCTTTAGCTCCAGCAAAATCATCAGCTAAAGCTAGTCTAACTAACTCAGATTTTAAATCTGGCATAAGGTTTGAAGTAACAGAAGTTATTCCTGCCCCACCATTTGCTAAAATTGGAAAATCAATTGCATCATCACCAGAAAAAACTTTAAGTTCAGGACAGCGAGATAAAAGCTCAACTGTACGCTCTAGTGAACCAGTAGCTTCTTTTACACCATATATATTTGGTAGGTCATTGAAAAGTCTAATAGTAGTATCTGCAGATATATCTACACCTGTACGACCAGGAACATTATAAAGCATAAAAGGTAGTTCAGGAACTGACTCAGCAATAGTTTTATAATGCTGGTAAAGACCCTCTTGAGATGGTTTGTTATAGTATGGGCTTACTGAGAAAATCGCATCAACACCACAATCTTGAGCTCTTTTTGCTGTATTTATAGCTTCAGCAGTTGAGTTAGATCCTGCACCAGCTAGAACTTTAGTGTTAGTACCTTTACATACTTCAACAGCAATCTCCATACAGCGGATATCTTCATCTGATGTCAGAGTAGCACTCTCACCAGTAGTTCCAACTGGACAAACTGCATCCATACCGTTGTTAATCTGTCTTTTAATTAGCGTAGCATAGCTTTGCTCATCTAGTTTTCCATTTTTAAATGGAGTTATAAGTGCGGTTGAAGAACCAGTTACAATATTCATCTATTTTAGCCTTATTAAATTATGACGCGATTATAGCTAAAAAGATTAAATATCAAGAGTATAAAATTAATGAACAATTAAGTTTAAAAGGAGGATAATTAAACATAAGGGAATGTTATGAAATCGTTATTTGTATTGTTCATTATTCTACCATTGGTTCTTTTTGGGAATGAATTAGATGCACTACTTGATGATTATAAACAAGCATCCGATTTATCTACAAGAACAAAAGACGAGTGTGCTGGAAATCTTATTGTTTATACTCGTGATGATATGGAGAGAATGCAGGTTGAGTCTTTAAAAGACATACTTAAATCACTTCGTTTTTTTGCTTATGTAGAAAATCGTATGGCTAAAACTGATATATATAATGGCGATCCATTATCTTACTACTCTCAAACTGTTCGAATTTACTTAAATGACACAGAACTTTTAACATCTTTAACTGGTAGTGGTCTTATTATGTTTGGTGATATGGAGATGGATTTTATAGATCATGTTGAGATTTATCAAGGATTTCCATCTTTTGACTTTGGAATAGAACCAGCAACTGTTGTAATACGTCTTTATTCAAAATCTACAGAGCATGATGAGGGTGGACGTATTAAAGCTCAAGTTGGGAGTTATGGTACAAATAAACAAAATGTTTACTACGCTGGTGCTGAAGAGGAGTATGAGTATTTCTTTTATGCAAATCGTAATGATGAAAAAAAAGATGAGTACGAGCATGATGGAGAAATACTAAAACGAGATAAAAGAACTGAACGCTTTTATGCAAGTGTAAATAACGAACAACATAAACTAGAGCTTCATGTTCAAAAAATAAGTGCAGACGCATTTTTAGGATCTTTAGTAGGTGGTGTTCCCTCTAGTACAACTATAGATTCACAGTTTGTAAACATAGCTACCCAATCAAAGTTTATGAATGATTCTTTAGTTATAAACTTTTCATACATAGATGAAGAAGAGGATTTAGATTATAATTACAATACACCATTAGGTGTTCCATCGGTCGGTGCTTATATTAATACATTTGACCACAAAATATATCAAGAAGCTTTTACAGCTAGTATGAAAAAGTTATGGAGTATTGATAGCCATGATATATCAGTAGGTTTACAATATAGATATAAGCATTTTGATATAAGTGACTACAAGTTTGGATTTACTACTCCTCCTACAATAATACCACCTTATCAAAAAACATACGATACTCAAAATATTTATTCATTTTTTATTCAAGATGAAATGTCATTAAATAATAATAACTTGTTAAGTCTTTCATTTATGAATCAGTACTATGATAGAAATAAAGATGCTAATCATATAAATACAATGCAAATGAGACTTGGTTATACATATTCAAAAGATGAACTAGTTAGTAAGACTTTTATATCTCGTCAAGAATTTGCACCTGAACCATATATGGTTATATCACCTGCTTATGGAAACATAGATCTTGACCCAGATGTATATACTTCTATCTATCAAGAATTCTCTTATACTTTACCGAAATTTATATACAAAACAGTATTTGGGGCAGGGTATAATGAACATGCTCCTATATTAAATACTGCTGGTCAGGTTCATAATAATGAGCATAATGTGAATGGATATTTTGCTTCATTAGAGTTTACATATAAGTTTAGAGATAAAGATAAGTTAGAGCTTCAGGCAAATGCTTTTTATATTGAAAATCCACTTAAAAACTATGAGTTAATTCGTCATTACAACTATATGGCAAGACTTTTAAATACTGTTGGTAAATTTGATATTTTTAATGAACTAGTAGCACACACTGGATATGCCGAGCAGTCAAGTTCTTATAATTACTCTATGGGTATTAGATATGAGGCTACTCGAGATCTACATTTTGCCTTTAAAGGTGAAAATCTTTTTGATGATTCTTTAACTTGGAGTTATTTTAATAAAATAGGACCTACGCCTGCTAATGTTGATAAGGTTACTGTTCCAACAATTGAGCGTAGGTTTTTATTTTCAATGGAGTATTTATTTTGATGAAAATACTTTTAATTTTATTTTTAGTTAGCACTATTTATGCAGGAGACTTAAAACTAGCCTCTAGTATATTTGAAAAACTAACTACTGCTATAACTCATGAAAAAAATCCAAAGATATATGTTTACTCAGATATAGATGCTATAAAAAAATTTCATTTTAAATTCAACATAGTAGATGATTGTTCTGATGCAGATATCGTTTTACTATCAACAACTAAAGATATACCCTCTACATGTAGAGGTAAAGTACTTTTTGGAACTAGATATAAACATCTTAGAAACGAACAAGTGATAGGTGCATTTTTTTGGCAAAAAGGTCGTCCAAATATTTTATTTTATAAAAGCAGACTTGAGAAGAAACATATAAACCTAGATGCAAGTCTTGATAAATATGTCGAGGACGAGTAATGTTTGGCTTAATTAAAACTGGAAAAAGCCTATTGCTATTAGTAGTATTGATACCATTTCTGACTTTAGTATCTTATGCATTACATCTACAAATATATAAGAGTAAAGTTGATGTTTTTGATATTGTTCAAAATTATATTATTAATGAAAAAATAAGATTGATGAATAATTTTGCAAATCATATACTAGAAGAACATCTTAATAATGATAATAGTTTTATAAAAAATTCTAAAGACTCGAAGCATTTTGAAGATGAGTTAAGACTTATAAAAAGTTCAAAATCAGAATATATTTATATTTTATATAGAGATAAAAAGGAACAGTTTCGTTATTTGTATGATGCAACTGAAGATGAAAATGAAAAAGCTGAATATAATCAAAGATTTGATCCACAAACAGATATATGGGATAAGGCTTATAAGACAAATAAAGTTCAGATTATAAATCAGTCAAAACTTGATAGTTTATGGATAACTATAGCATATCCAATAGTCTTAGATGGTAAAACTATAGCCGTCATAGGTGCTGACTTTACAAATGATATATATACTTTGGTTGTAGATACTCTTAGTCCTATTGAGAAGATATCATTTTACATAAGTGTATTTATGATCATAATGCTAATTTTGTCATATATATTATTTTTTATGTATTTCAAAACTAGAAAAAAAGGTTTTATAGACCCACTTACTAAAGCTTATAATCGTCAGTATTTAACTATATTTTTAGAAACACATGCTTTAAAAAATTATCATATTATGATGTTGGACTTGGATCACTTTAAACAGATAAATGATAACTTTGGACATGATGTTGGTGATATAGTTTTAAAAACTACAGTTGAGGTGATAAAAGATAATGTACGAGAAGAAGATGTGCTTATCCGCTTTGGTGGAGAAGAGTTTGTGTTACTTGTATATAAAAAAGATATTCAACCATCTGTAACTTTAGCAAACAGAATTAGAGAAGCTATAAAGAACAAAGCTCTACATGTAAAGAGTAATGAGATAACTATGACTGTTTCAATCGGAATAAATCCATATCCATCTCATGCAAAAAATATTGAAGAAGCTATAAAAATAGCAGATGAACAATTATACATTGCAAAATCTATGGGTAGGGATAGAGTTGAGCTTTCTGATGCAAAACAAAGTCAAACCTCTAAACGTATAAGTGATGTTAAGGACGCCATAGATAATGGGAGAATCAAGTGTGCATATCAGCCAATATTTAACAATGAAAATTTAAGTCTAGTTAAGTACGAAATGCTTATAAGAATGGAAGATAAAAATGGCTCAATCGTTCCTCCGTTAGATTTCTTACCATATGTAAAACATACTCAGGTTTATGTAAATATAACAAAATTTGTACTAGATACCGCAGTCAAGGTTTTAAATGAAGAGGTGTTTGATCTTTCTATAAATATTGATTTGCAAGATATTTTAAATGATGACATAGTTAATTTACTAAAAGAAAGGTTTTCAGGTAAAAAAGAGTTAGCACAAAGACTTACACTTGAAATACTAGAACATGAAGGTATAAGTGATTTTGATCTTATCAACAATAGACTCCAAGTTTTAAAAGATCTAGGTTTTTTAATAGCTATAGATGACTTTGGTTCTGGTTATGCAAACTTTAGATACCTTGCTGATTTGGATATTGATATTCTTAAAATTGATGGAAGTATTATTAAAAATATAGATAAAGATGAGTCTATACACTCTATCGTGAACGCTATAGTTGGTTTTTCAAAAAGTTTAGGTATACAAACAGTTGCTGAACAAGTTGAAACTAAAGAGGAGTTAGAGACTGTGAAAAAGTTAGGTATAGATAATACTCAAGGTTATTATCTAGGTAAGCCATCTTTTGAGTTTATATAGTTAGTATTTTCTTTGAAAAAAATGCCTACGAATAAATCTTCATTTTATATTGATATCTGAAGAGCTAGTTGAGTTCTTCTGAATCATTTTTGTAATTTGTTCTCTTGTATAAATCTTTTCAGATGGAATTTCATTTAAAAGATCAAAGCGAATTTGTATTGTTAATTCTCCAAGAGCATCTGAAAGTATTTTTTCATCATCATCAAATGTACCATCTTTAGAAATTTCAGATATTATATGTAAAAAATTATTATACTCATTAAGTACTGCTGGTGAAGCAAATATAGCGAGTCTATGTGTTATGAAATGAAGTTTTGTTATATCTCCATTTGTAAATTTATTTTCAACAGACATATCTTCCATTAAATCAAGAAGTCTTTCATAGGTTTGTGCTTTTAAATCCAAAAACTTAATATTTTGTTCTTTTTCTATCTCAACTGCAGTTTGTTTGTTTAGAAGTAAAGCGGTAATAAATACAGTAGCAATAGTACCTAAAATGATAAGTATAATCTCTTGCGTAAAAGGTGTTGAATCTGTTACTTTGTAAGCATAACGAAGATAAGCATAACCTGCAACAAGTGTAAGGAATGTTAAAACAAGATAGGTAAAGTGTTTTGTAAAATTTATCATAAAAATCATTTGTATAAAATTAGAATATTATTATATCTTAATTAGTATTTTCTTTTGAAAAAATGACCACGAACAAATCTTCCATAAATTAACTCAAACAAGATACTAATAATAAGAAACGATATAAATACATAAATAGCTCGAGGATTGTTTGAGTAAGTATGAGTTAAAAGGGTAAGTAATGCACTTAGGCTAATTAGTGTAGAACTTGCAGTGATAATTTTGTTTGCATTAATAGTTGATGATAATTTAAAAGCTGAAAAATTAACAAGTGCAAAGATAAGTAAAAATCCAGCAGAACCGATAATGGCTATCTCGTCTAAGTTTATTGTATTTGCGATTAATAAGCTAAATGAAACAGTGATAATAATTCCATCGACTGGAATATCTCTTTTTTTAGTAGTTAGTTTTTTAGGAAGCACACCCTCTTTTGCTAAAAAGAAACTAAGTCTTGAGTTTCCATATATGGTAGCATTAATCGCTGAAAATGTAGAGAGTAGGGCTGCAATAGCTACTATGATAAAACCTATGTGACCAAGTGCTGGTTTAGCAGCAACTGCAAGTGCATAATCTTTTGCTTGCATAAGTTGATCTGGAGGTACTGTACCAACTGTAACAAGTGAGATAAGTACATAAAGAAGAATTACAAAAATAACAGAGGCATAAAAAGCACGAGGAAGATTTTTAAGTGGATCTTTTATATCTTCTGCCGCATTCGCGATAAGCTCAAAGCCCTCATAAGCAACAAATATAATCATTCCAGCTACAACTATGGAGAGCGTATTACTCCACTCTGATGGAGCAAATTTACTTGTATCAATATATGAAAAACCAGATAATATGATTAGTATTAAAAGTGATATCTTGATAATAACTATAAAAGTTTCACTTTTGCTTACAAATGAAGCTGATACAAGGTTTATTATCATTGGAAGTAGTATTGCAAAACTAATAAGTATATGATGAAGTATATTTGAGTTTTGTGGAAAAAATGTTTGAGCATAAGATGCAAAAGCAGATGCATAAAGTGCGATTGTTACAAGGTATGAAAGCCAAATTATAAGGTTTATGCTACTTGAGAGTAAGTTGCGTCCAAAGGCATTGTCTATAAAAACAACTGTTCCGCCAAGGCTTTGATAAGTTGTAGAGAGTTTTGCGTAAGAGTAAGATGTAAGAAGTGCTACAAAACCAGCAAATAAAAATGCGATGGCTGTCGCTCCATGAGCTAACGATACTGCTTCACCAAGCACGGCAAATATTCCACCGCCAACCATTCCACCAATTCCGATGGATATGGCACCTAATAGACCTACTCTTCTAGCTTTCACTTTTTAAGAATTACTGTCGTTGACTTTTTAAAATCAAAATATTTATTTGCTATCTCTTTTACTTTAGCAGCATCTACTTTGTCTACATCAGCTTCATAAGTTAAAAGTGGTGTTAAATCTCCACGAACCAAGTAGCTTCCAAAAAGATTTGAAACGCTTGTTGAGCTTTCAAGTGAATATATAAAATCAGCTTTTGTGTTGATTTTAACTTTCTCAATCTCCGCTTTAGTTACTGGTTTTTTCTTCATAAGTTCTATCTGCTGAACTAACTCAGCTTCAACATCTTCAGCTTTTACACCAGGGTTACATGATGCTAAAAATATAAATAGACCTGGGTCAATATTTTCCATATTATAAGCATATACGGAGTTTACCATACGTTTTTCATCTACAAGCTTTTTGTAAAGTCTTGAACTTTTCCCAGAAAATAAAATCTCGCTAATTACACTTAGAGTAACTTGGTCTTTACTTTTAAAGTCAGGTATATGAAAAGTTATAGCTATCATCTCAACTTCGCTATCTCTATGAATCATAATGCGTTTAGCACCATCTTGTTCAGGTTCAACTGCTAGAACTTTTGGAACTTCAGGTACTGCATTTTTAATGTCACCAAACTCTTTTTTAGCTTTTTTAAATACCTCTTTAGGATCTACATCACCAGTAACCATTAAAATAGCGTTGTTTGGTTGGTAATAAGTTTTGTGAAAATCTCTAATATCATCAATAGTCCAAGTTTGAATGTCATTCATAAACCCAATAGGAGTCCAATGGTAAGGATGATAAACATAAGCGTTGTTAAATAAAGCAAAATAGAGGTAACCAAGAGGTGAGTTTTCAGTTCGCCATCTACGCTCTTCTGCTACAACATTACGCTCTGGTTGAAACTCTTCATCTTTTAGATTTAGGTTCTCCATAAGTTCAGCATAAAGGCTTAATGATTTGCTAAGATTGTCTGTGCTTGATTTAATGTAGTAGTGAGTGTAATCAAATGAAGTTGAAGCGTTATTTACCCCACCGATTCCTTTTACCTCTTTATCGAACTGACCTGCTGGTAGGTTTTTAGTAGATTTAAAGTTCATATGCTCAAGCATGTGAGCTATTCCAGTTTTTCCCATAACTTCATTACGGCTTCCAACTTTGTAAAAGATATCTGTGCTGATTACATTTGTAGAGTTTTTAAGAGGGATTACAACTATTTGTAGTCCATTTTTTAGAGTTTTTGTTTCATATTTTGGTAATGATGAGGACATATTATATATCTCTTTCTTTTTAGTTTTTATAGTAGTTTTTACTTCTGGTGTTGTTTCATTTTTATAGTTTATAAAGTTATTTCCAGCTAAAAGTATAGATGATGTTAAAATTAAACTTGATACTACTTTCATCTACGCTCTATCCGCACCGATAGCTTCAGTTATGTTGCTATATCCATCAGCTTTTATGAGCTCTGTAAGTTGATTGTTGATATTCATAATCATATCTGGACCATGAAAAACTAAACCACTCAAAATCTGAACTAATGATGCTCCAGCTTTGATGCGTTTGTATACCTCTTCAGCACTATCAATCCCTCCAACAGAAATAAGTATAGTTTTTCCATAAAGCTCTTTTGCAATAGCTTCAAAGATTTTAAAACTTTTCTCTTTTAAAACAGCCCCACTTAGTCCACCAATATCTTTAGGATTTGGAACAAGTGAATAATCAATTGTAGTGTTAGTTGCGATGATACCATCAGCACCTTTTTCAACAGCCATCTTAGTTAATGCTACTGCATCTTCTGGTGTCATATCTGGTGCAATTTTTAGTAAAATTGGTTTATCTGTTATAGCTTTTGCTTCTTCAAACAATCTTGTAATAAACTCTTCATTTTGTAAATCTCTTAAGCCTGGAGTATTTGGTGAAGATATATTTATAACTAAATAATCACCTAAATCATGAAGTGCCTTTATAAGTGTAGTGTAATCGTTGATTGCTTCACTCTCAGGTGTTAATTTATTTTTACCAATATTTACACCAATTGGTGTTGTAAAAGGAAATCGTTGTTTTAGTCTTCTTTGAACTTTTAAAAGACCATCGTTGTTAAAGCCCATAGCATTTTGGATACTCTCTTGCTCAATATGGCGAAACATACGAGGTTTAGGGTTTCCAGCTTGAGGTTTTGGTGTAACAGTACCAATCTCAGTAAAACCAAACCCTAAAATCTGCATACCACGAATCATAGTTGCATTTTTATCAAAACCAGCACCAAGTCCAACAGGATTATGAAAAGTACGACCAAAAATCTCTTGTTTTAAAACAGGATTAGTTATAAAATGAGTCTCTAAAAAACCATTGAAAGGGATTTGACATAGGTTTGGGATACGAAGTACACACTCTGCAATATGGTGGGCATTTTCAGGTTGAAGTTTAAATAGCCAAGGTTTTATGCTTTGATAATTTATCATAATTAATTTTCTCGTATTTTGTAAATTTTAGTGATTATACTTAAAAAAAGGTAAGGGTTTGCTAATACTTAAAGCCTAGTCTAATATTAACCAAAATTTAAATCTATAGAAGAAGATTTTTCTCTAGAACAAACATTAGCAATGCTAAAAATAAGAGATGGACTTAAAATATCTCATGTACGGATTTACCAGTACATCAAAGAAGACAAGCTTAAAGAAAAAAATGATATGATTTTTTAACCCAAAAGTTGCACTTTAGATTTAAATTTTGGTTGATAAAGTTTTATTTATGAACAATTTTATATCCAAAACTTAGGATAACACCGTTTCTTTGATAAATTATTAATAATTAAAGCAACAGCTAATAATATAACAGTCCCCCTCGCTACAGGTAATAGAACATACATATATCCAATTTCATGAATTTGTGAACTACCAATTACTGCTATTAAAGCAGTAGCCCCACCTGGGGGATGCAGAGTATGCGTTAACTGCATAAGAGCGAGAGAACCTGCTACTGCAATAGATGCAATTAACCAAGTCTCTGTGGGAAGTAATTGGTAGCATAAAACACCAACAAATGCTGAAAGTATATGTCCGCCTACCAAATTTCTCGGTTGCGAATAAGGACTATCTGGAATACCATATACTAAAACTGCAGATGCACCAAATGAACCAATAATATATTTAATATCAGATTCTGTTATTAAATCAGTGACATAATCAAAAGCTACATAATGAAGCAGACTTATTCCTAAAATTGCACCGAGTGCTGACCAAAATACTTCAAAAATTGAAACAGAGTTTTGTTCTTTTGTCCCCCCTTTCATTTTTTTAAAATAATTTTTCATATTATATATTCATCTCCTATTCTATAATTTTAATTAAGTCATTATTTTTAATAACTCCTCCAGAAATAACATCCGCATACACACCAATATTTCCATTATTATTTTTAATAGCTGTTTTTAATATATTTACATCTTTAACTAAACTATCTTGTTTCAATGTAGTCATAACACATCTTGGGGTAGGTTCTTTGATACTTAAAACAACTTCATCTCCAATTATTATTTTTTTACCAACCCATTCGTTTTCAATAAACCCAATATCTTCTGAATCTAAATCAATTACAATATTAGGTCTAAATCTATCAATATGAAAATCACCTTCAGGATAAAGCTTTTTAAGTTGCTTAATAGTTGATGTGGTTAATATATGAATTGTGCCCAAATCAAAAAAGGTTCCCTTAGCCATATTTGCATCTGCAACCGAATCTTTATTTTTAACTTCTTTTATATCAGCAAAGTATTCTTCAAGTTGAACTTTGTCAGGAACTATTGATGATAGTTTTATTTTGCTATTAAAATCAGATGACAATACTTCACTTATATCTTCTTGTCTACTATATATTGTATTATTGCTAGGTAGTGTAATTTGAATATCTGTAATATTATTTTCAGTTGGTTCATTTACAAACTTAGCGCGATAGCTAAATAAATTTGGCCATTTTTTAGGATTTTTTGCACTAATAATTTTATTATTTGTAGTATCAATTAATGCATAAGCACGATCTCCTAACAACCCTTTATTTGTTATAACTGTAGTTTCAATAGTTTCACCGACCATAGACTTAACTGGATAACGTAACAATAATTTCACTGAACCAATATTTTTCATAAATAAATTCCTTCTTTAAATTTAGAGTAGTATATTCTAAATTAAATAGATATTCAATGGCTAAAAAGTACAATTAATTGTCAAATATGTACATTATGATTTTATTTTAAGATTTTTAAATTCTAAAGGCGTATATTTAGTATACTTTTTAAAAAATTTAGAAAAATGCGAAGTATCATTAAATTCTAAATTTTCTGATATTTCTTTCATAGATAAAGAACTATATGTTAATTTTCTTTTTATTTCTATGATATTTCTATCTATAATTAGTGATGATAAAGTTTTATTCAAATGTTTTTTTGTAAGTTCATTTAATCTTTTTGTTGTAATATCAAAAGAATTAGCATAAAATAGTGCAGATTTTTCTTTTATAAAATTTTTTTCTATTAAATCAATTAATAAGTATATTCGTTTGTCTTTGTAATATAGATTTGTTGTTGATTTTTTAAACTTTAAAATATACTCTAGTATTGTAGCGAATATGTATGCAACAAGATTATTATTATTTTCAGCTTTAGTTTCATCTTCTATCATCTGTATTAGTTGACTAATATTATTTATTATCAAGGAAGGTATCTCAATTATTGGTAAAGAATTATTTTCAAATAATTTATTTACCATATCATATGATGGTAAAAAATCTTTTGTAAAATGAAATATATAACCATGGCACTTATTTGGAAAATCATTTTCAGACCATTGGTGTATTTGACCTGGTTTAATTAAGTAGATAGTATTTTTTTTTAAATTATAAACTTGAAAATCGATTGTAAGTTTTAATTCTCCATCAGTTATGCACACAACTTCATATAAGGCATGTTGATGTGCCTTAAAAAATTCAGGTTTGTGATTTTGACTAATTTTAATAATGCTAAATATTTCTGACAAATTGTAATTAATACCCATTTTCAACTCTTATTAAAATTGCTAAAAGCATAACTTATGTAAATATCTTCTTTTTTAAAATAAATTTTATTAATTATAGCTTATATATTCTAATATGAATAGCTATTTTTAATTAAATTAAATTTTTGAGTTGTTGCTAACGGCAAAAATATAAAAATGATTGAATATAAATTGAACAATAGACCAAGAAAATCTCTCAATTAGAGATCCACAAATGAAGTTTTTTATGGACCTGAAGCAGTAGCTTAAGAAAAAAATGATATGATTTTTTAACCTAAAAGCACTTCAGATTTAAATTTTGGTTAAAAGTATAAAATTTGAATTATTAAAATATATATGGAGAGATTATGAGTAAAGTTTTAGTACCACTTGCAAGTGGATTTGAAGAGATAGAAGCAGTTACAATTATAGATGTTTTAAGACGTGCAAATATAGAAGTACTAGTAGCTTCTTTAGATGAAGATGCAACTGTAAAGGGTGCAAATGGCATAGGAGTTGTTACTGATTTACATGTAGAGGATGTAAGTGCAGATGAGCTTGATATGATAGTATTACCTGGTGGGGTAGAGGGTACTTATGCCTTAGCAGAAGATAAAAATGTTGTAAAAATTCTTCAAGAGATGGATGCAAAAGGAAAAAATATTGGCGCGATTTGTGCAGCACCGTTTGCTCTAAATAAAGCTGGAGTATTAAAACAAAATTATACATGTTATCCATCATTTGAAGAGTACATAAAAGATGATGGTTATCAAGGTGATAAAGCTATGGTTGTAGAAGATGCTAATGTTATGACCTCTCGTGGACCAGCAACAGCCATGTGCTTTGCTTTACAAATTGTAAAAAAGTTGAGTGGGGAAGAAACCTACCTTATGTTAAAAGGTGGTTTGTTAGCTGAGTTTTGTGAAGATTAGTTTAAAGATCTTTTAAAAATTAGATTTTTTAAAGATTTTTGTTCATCTAGGCTTGCAAAATCTGGTACATTTTTAAGTCTATTGACAAATTTAAAACTAGGAGCCAACTCTTTTATAAGCTCTTTAACAAACTCCACATCCAAATCAGGTGAATTTAAACATGCTAGTAGTAAGCAGTCATCTGAAGCTATTTGTGGTAGTTTCATAATTAGTTTTCTATAATCTTTAGTAGCTTCAAAACTACCACGCTGAAAAGTTGGAGGGTCGATTATGATAACATCATAGGGTCCTTTTTTCTTTATGCGTGAGAATGATTTTAAGATATTGTATGGTAAAAAACTAACACCTTTTGTATCTATGTTATTTAGATGGTGGTTAGCCCTACCAGTGCTCAATGCCCCTTTACTCATGTCGATATTACTAACAGTTTTTGCACCACCAAGTTTAGCAGCTACTGAAAAGGCACAAGTGTAAGAGAAAAGGTTTAGTACATTTTTATCTTTTGAGTTGTTTTTTATAAACTCCCTACCATTTTTCATATCAGGAAAATATCCGCTGTTACGGTTTGATAGCAAGTTGAGTTTGAACTTCATACCATTTTCCTCTACATGTAGAGCTTCTGGCAACTCTCCAACTATAACTTCACTTGGACTTCCTTTTAGATATCTTCTTTGTAAAACTATTGTGTTATGTCTACTTAGAGATATATACTCTTTAAGCATATCTATAAGTTTATCTTCGTTATCTTCTTCAAAATAGAGTGCTACACTTAAAACAGTATCAATGCTATCAATACTAAGATGTTTAAAACCCTCATAAAGTCCACCGCGACCATGAAAAAGTCTTTTAAACTCTGAGTTTAGTTCATCTTCATTTGCTCTTAAGTGATGAAGTATCTTATCAAGTGTCATTGTGTTATCTTTTTTGCTACGATTACTTGCTTTTTCATTTGGTATATCTCATGTGGTTCGTTGTCATACTCATCATAAAAAAGTATCTCATATCCATCGTTAAATATCTGTTTTAATTCATCTTCTTTTAGTAAATAGTCTTGATTTGAATCTTTTTTCTCGTTGTTTTCATCTATCATATATGTTTCAACTATAAAAATACCATTAACACTTAAACTATGTTTTGCTTTTTGTATAAGTTCTC
>Ga0256837_1000963_pt1 | contig 21243 bp, 15 predicted proteins | sample 4562384metaG_FD_185976 | JGI IMG/M metagenome (GOLD analysis project Ga0256837, IMG submission 185976) | Hydrothermal vent microbial communities from Guaymas Basin, Mexico - 4561-384 | ecosystem: Environmental > Aquatic > Marine > Hydrothermal vents | place: Mexico: Guaymas Basin | collected...
ATCTTCAAAGTCAAAATCCAATCCCTCAGCTTGAGCATACTCTTGCGTAAATTTAAAGTTTGGAGGTGTCGGCGATTTTACGATCGGTTCAAACTCTTCAACCTTATCCGCAATCTCCTGCGTATGCTCAAGCGCTTCAGGAATATCTACAAAAAGCCTTGCCATCTCCTCAGGTGATTTGATATAAAACTCATGTACAGAGTGGCGCATACGGTTTGGATCATCATAGAGTTTATTCATCCCGATACACATAAAGGCCTCATGGTACTGTGCATCATCAGGGTAAGTATAGTGCGTATCATTTGTCGCAATGATTTTGATACCTGTTTCACGAGAGATCTTCAATATCTGCTCATCAATATAGAGCTGATCGCCGATACCGTGACGCATAATCTCAAGATAAAAATCATCTCCAAAGATATCCTGATACTCACGTGCTACAGCAAGCGCACCATCATATCCAAGTGCACCGTTTTTGACATTTCTCTCATTTTGCAGATTTAGATGCCAGTTCACCTCTCCCTGCAGACATGCAGAGGAGCAGATTATCCCCTCGCTGTGTTCACGCAGCTCTTTTTTATTGATACGGGGAAAGTAGTAAAAGCCGTTGATAAAGGCTTTTGAAGATAGGTACATAAGGTTCTCATATCCCTTTTTATTTTTGGCATACAAACAGATATGAAAACGCTGTTTTGTACTTTTGTCATCAAGAGTTTCACCATTGTGGATGTAACCTTCCATCCCTATGATAGGCTTGAGTCCTGCAGCTTTCATCTGCTTATAAAAATCAATGGCACCAAACATATTTCCATGGTCGGTCATGGCAACACTCGTCATCCCAAGTTCTTTTACCCGTGAGACAAGATTTGAGAGTTTGTTAGCACCGTCAAGAAGAGAGTATTCTGTATGTAAGTGAAGATGTGTAAATTGTGGTTTTGCACTCAAAATATCACCTTTAAAATAGTTAAAATATAAAAAGGATTATAGTGAAATTGTCTTAATATTACTTACTGATTTTTATGTAATTAGCTAGAAGATGTTCCCACACGGAGTATGGGAACAAGAGGAGTTAGAAGTCAAACCTACTGAAACAGTTTACTCCATGCTTTGTCAATTTTTTTGACAAGCGATTCTGTTATGCCTTCTACTTCCTGTAGAAGTTTGCTGTTTTGGTGTAAAACACCGATAACTTCTTCAACATCACCGAAATAGTCTAAAATTTTCTTAAATTTTTTCTCTCCTATTCCTTTGATAGAAGTTAAAAAGTCACTTAACTCCTCTTTTGTGATTTGCAGTTCATTCTCTACAGATTCACTGCTCTCATCTTTTGTCGGAACAGGAACTTCTATGTCTGATTTTTTCTTCAGGCTTCTTAGAGGCTTGAGAGCAAGTTTGTCTTGATAGTTCCACTTTTCACTTGGCCACTCTTCAGTGTATCTGCGTTTAACAGGGTACATTTTGTACTTTTTATCAAGTTCATGTATGTAAACTTCTGCTTTTCCGTACATTTTCTTTTTATTTCCAAAGTATGCACCGTCATAACTTGGATTGAATTTTCCAAATGTTATATGTCTCATAGTTCTTAGTAAATCAGGTGAAATTTTTCCCAACTCTTCCCAGTTAAACATAGGTGTATGTGGTTTTCTAAATCTACCTTCACTTAACAACCACATCACATACTCCCCAATCCAGTCACGGATGTAAGGAAACGCAGCAAACGCAGTGGCACACTCTAAGATGCGTACTTTGCCATCTTTGCCATAGGCAACATCACAGGCCCAGTACTCAGCTTTTGCAGCTTTGGAAACTTTTACAGCCAAATCTAGGACAGATTTTGGAACATCATTGTAGTCCATACTTCCGCCTTGAGATGTATTTGTAAGCCATTCACCTTCCGGTGCACGACGCCAAAATGCACATACAGGTTTATGCCCTATAAGCATTACGCGAATATCTGCCTCCATAGGAACAAAATCTTGAAAATATACAGGATGGTATCTTTTTTGTGCAAGAAGTTCTTTTGCCTCTTTATAGCTGTCAACTTTATGCACAAAATATCCGCCATAATTAGATGGTCCGTAAGATTTTTTGATAATCTTTGGATATTTTGCTTTTTTAAGTGCTTTATCTGCCTCTTTATGATCATAATAAATATATGTTTTTGGTATAGGCAAATCATACTTCCATGCAAATCTCGTTACATTCTCTTTTGATTTATTTGAGAACTGTGTATCTAGTGATGGAATAAATCTTACATGAGGCAGTTCACGGGCAATCTCGCGAAAAGTCTCATACGCAGTAGCAGGAACGTTCCCAATAAGAACATCAATTTTTTTACGTTTTACCTCTTTTATAAATCTCTCTTTATCATTTTTCCAATGATACACAACAGTCTCTATTTTGTTTGGCCACCCTTTGAAGTTTGAGTGGTCAAAAAATCTCAGGACATAGTCCATATATAAAAAACCTAACTTTGGTAACTCTTTATTGCTTAATCCCATGCTACTTATTCCTTAGTAAATGTAGTTAAATTATTTAACTTTTTCTAGATACTCAGCATCAACAGTGTTGACTTTTACAGTATCACCTTCCAATACATGATATGGAACCTGAATGACCGCACCACTCTCAAGTGTTGCAGGTTTTTTACTTCCACTTGAAGTATCACCTTTAAAGTTTGGTGGAGTATCCGTGATAACAAACTCCATAATTTCCGGAGCCTGAACAGAGATAGCATTTCCTTTATAGAATACGATATCTACATTGATTCCGTCTTTGAACCATTTAGAAGCATCATCACACTGCTCATAGGAAAGACCAAGCTGATCGTATGTTTCATTGTCCATAAACTGATACATCTCACCATCATCATATAGATACTGCATCGTTTTGTAGTCAATCTCAGGTACTTCAAACTTATCACCTGCGTGAACAGTCTTCTCAACCACTTTTCCGTTTAAAAAGCTCTTCATCTTCATACGAACAAACGCAGCACCTTTTCCCGGTTTTACATGTTGAAATTCCACTACTTTATATGGTACTTCGCCCACTACTAGACGAACATTTTTTTTGATATCTCCCATACCGATAGTTGCCATTAATACACCTTTAAAAAATATTTTGAATTATTTTACAATAAAAGGGCTTACAATTGCTTTTATCTGAAGAATTTACCCTTCTCACATTTTGACAGAAAAGTCAGCTAAATGGAATTTCTCCTATAGGAAGCGGTTTTGCAAAATAATAACCCTGAAAATGGTTACACCCAAGCTCTTGTAAAAGAGCCACATGTTTTTCATTTTCTACACCCTCTGCAATAACTTCGATATTCATACTCTCGGCAATAAGAATAATACTCTTGATAATGGCAATGTCAGATTGGCTCTCAAGCATTGAAAACACAAAAGACTGATCGATCTTAACCTGATCAAAATCAAGATATTTTAAATAGCTTAAGGATGAGTACCCTGTACCAAAATCATCTAATGAAACACGCACCCCTAACTCTTTGAGTTGATGAATTTTTATATTAACATTATCAAGGTTATCAACCAAAATAGACTCAGTAAGTTCCACCTTTAAAAGCCCTTTTTGTATATTATTATCCAGTAACGCTTTTGCAATGTAATCCATAAAATTTTCATCATTAAACTGTTTTGCACTCACATTTATCGAAAGAGTCCATTGAGAAGTTTCATCATTTTGATGCCATTGTGCCAACTGTTTACAGGCGGTTTGAATAATCCATTCCCCCATACTAATAATAAGACCTGATTTTTCTGCAACGGGAATAAAATCATTTGGCGGGATTAAGCCTTCTTTTGGATGATTCCACCTTATGAGAGCTTCCGCACCATAAATTTCATTATTATGATACTGCATCTGATAATACAACTCAAACTGCTTTTGCGTTAATGCCTTAAGCATCTCTGAATACCTGTTAAAATGTACAAGTGACAATTGCATGTTTTTATCAAAAAATGAGATATTTAATGCATTTTGTTTTGAAAAAATCAAAGCATTTTCTGCTTCTAAGAGCACTTTTTGTATATCTTTATCCCCATTCTCAAAAACCGATATGCCAATATTAGATATAAAATTCACATTTTGGGAATCTACTTTAAAACCTTGATGCAGGAGATTGTAAATATATTGTGCTTGCAGTTTTAAACTTACTGCAGCATCTTGAATATTCTTATCTGACAAGGGAAGACATAAAGCAAAAGTATTTTCAATTTTTGCAAACATAATACACTCAGGTATTTTCTCTTCAAGTAAATTTGTGATTTTTTGGAGGATAATATCACCGACTTCTCGAGAAAATGCATTATTTAAAAGTTTAAAATCTTTAATATCAAATATGACAATTCCGCTGTAACCATCTTTTTTATGTTTTGCGTAGTATTTTGTAAGTTTTTGTAAGAAAAGTGTTCTATTTGCAAGACCGGTAACAGGATCATACTGCTCTAAATAACGTAATTTTCTCTCTATCTTTTTTTGAAGTGTAATATCTAAAAAAGAAGAGACATAATACTGAAGCTTTTTCTCTTCATCCAGGACAGTTTGTATAAGAAGATTTTCTTCAACTATTGAACCGTCTTTTTTTCTGTTTTTCACTTCTCCCTGCCAATATCCGTACTTTTTCAAAGATTCAAACATATGCCGATAAAAGTCCGTATTATGATATCCCGACTTAAGGATGGAGGGTGTTTTACCAATCACCTCCTCCTTTGTATAGCCTGTGATTTTACAAAAAGCATCATTCACCTGCAAAATAGTATTTGAAGTATCTGTGATAGCCATACCACTTTGAGTGTTAAATGCTGCCGCTGCTATCTGTAGATTTTTATGACTCTCTTCTATTTTGTCAAGCATAATATTTACTTTATCATAAAGTATACCGTACTCATTTTGTTCTTTTGTATATATTCGATTATGCAATACTTTGATGTCAATTTTTTCTAAAAAGTGTACAAGTTTTAAGATTGGTTTTGTAAAGGACTGCGAATAGTATGTCGCCAAAAGAAAAGAGATTAAATACATCACCAGCAAAATAATAACAAGAGCAAAAGCATCTTTTTTCACTACATCCAGAGTACTTACACCTTTGAATGTGTAAGAGATATACCCTAAGGGGGTATTTTGATAGACAGCATCAGTGTAAAGATGAAAGAAACCATTTTCATCATGCACTGTACGGTCAAAATCTTTAGGCAGAGGTGGCACTTCAAAAGAGTTTCCGTCTTTGGAAAATCTAAATATAGGAGTAGAGTCCAGCTTGTAAAGTACCAGTTTTTCAAGTTTGTCAAAAGACTTAAGTTGTGAAGTAACTTCGGCCGCTGCAGAAACATCATCAAGCAAAACAATTTTTGCGATATTCTGACCGACAACACTTCCCAATGTTTTAGAGAGCTCTTCTATTTGGGCATGCTGATTGCTCACATACCAATAAACAAAACCGATATAACCCATCAAACCTGTCGATAACGTTACAAATAAAATAATAAAAAGAAGCTTTCTTCTTAGTGAACCTCTAAATTTTTTCTGATTCAAAGTACCTACTCTTTTTTAGCAGATGGATTCTCCACAGGAACAGCATCATCATTGCCCCACTCTTTCCATGAACCATCATAAACAGAAGCTTTATAACCAAGCTGCGTCAGGACAATATAATTTAATGCAGCTTCAGCTCCACCATCACAGTATAAAATAATCTCTTTGTCTTTTGGTAAAACACTATAAAGCTTTTTAAGATCTTTAAAGTCTTTCATTTTATTTCCATCATCAGTTACCTGATAATTATTGGTACAGGCAAAATTTTGTGCTGTAGGAATATGACCAAATCTTTTTGCTATTGACTCTTTTCCCAAATAGGAATCTTTTTTTCTTCCGTCAATAATAGTTTTTTTACCAATTCCCATAAGGGTACTGAGCTTTGTTTGGATTTGTTTATCATCAACACGAGGGACAAACTCTTTTCTCGCTATCACCGTATCTTTTTTTGAGATAGGAAGATGTTTTTTCAGATAAGGACCATAAGCATACTCTAGTAATCCAACATTTTTGTGTCCAAGTACCTCAAGAATCCAATACGCCCGTGCTGCCCAAAAAAACTGTCCGTTGTCATATACAACAACAATCGAATTATCATCTATGCCTGCATTACTGAAAAGCTCTTTTAAAAAATTTAGTTTAGGCATCATCCATGTTTTTTCATCAAAAAGATTTTTCAAACCGGGGATGTTTACTGCTCCTTTTACATGACCTTTTTTATAGGCACTGTAATCTCTGATATCCAAAATAACAAAATTTTTATCATCCAAGTGTTGTTTTACCCATGCAACAGATACAACATTGTCAAGCTGCTTAGTATCCGCTGCTGCTAAAAACAGAGAAGCAGACATCAACACAATAAATATACGAAAAATCACTTTCAACCTCCAAATAACTACTATTAAGTTAAAGAGTATAATTTATTATCTCTTAATAAACTCTTAACAAAATCTTAAGTATTTTACTTGCACACAGTAAGTTTTCCAAAATTTTCGGGCTGTTTATAAGAAATGAAAGATAGTAAAAACTACTTTATCCATCGTTGCTGACAAACAAAAAAATTAAGCTATAATTGCATAAAAAATATGGATATCTTTGTATGAAATTTACTTTGCAAGCAACAAGCGGTAAAGCACGTGCCGCAACCATTGAGACCACACACTCTACTATCAAAACACCTGTATTTATGCCTGTTGGGACAGTTGGAAGTGTAAAATCTTTAGATGTACATGATGTTTTAGATATGTTAGGCGCTGAAATTATCTTGGCAAACACTTACCACATGTACCTGCGTCCCGGTGACAAAACGGTCGCAAAGATGGGAAAACTCCACGGTTTTACACAATACCCGAAAAGTTTTCTCACAGACAGCGGTGGTTTTCAGGCCTTTTCTCTCTCAGACATCAGTAAACCAAAAACAGACGGTATAGAGTTTCGCTCTCACATAGACGGGAGCAAGCACTTCTTTACCCCGAAAAAAGTGATAGATATCCAACACAATCTCGGTTCAGACATCATGATGATACTTGATGACCTTGTAGCACTTCCTGCAACTCAGGAGCGCATCAAGCTAAGTATTGAGCGAACAACGGCATGGGCAGAGGAGTCCATAGAGTATTTTCGCGCAAAACAAAAAGAGGGTGTCGGAATTGACCAAAATATCTTTGCTATTATTCAGGGAGGAACAGACAAGGCCTTTCGTACAAAAAGTGCTACTGAGCTGTGCGCACTTGATTATGACGGTTTTGCCATAGGTGGTCTGAGCGTAGGTGAACTTAACAATGAGATGTACGATACAGTAGAGCATACGACACAGTATATGCCAGAGGATAAACCACGCTACCTTATGGGTGTCGGAACACCTGAAGACCTCATCGAGAATATTGAACGCGGTATTGATATGTTTGACTGTGTTATGCCTACAAGAAATGCAAGAAATGGAACGCTCTTCACTTCATTTGGAAAAATGAACATCAAAGGTGCAAAGTACAAAGAAGATGCAGCACCGATAGACCCAGAGTGTGAGTGTATGACCTGTAAAACATACAGCCGTGCCTACATCAACCATCTATTCCGTTCACGTGAGATAACTTACTTCAGACTCGCGACAATCCACAATCTACACTACTATCTCAATCTTATGAGAGAGATACGTGAAGCTATTTTAGAAGATAGATTTGCTGAGTATAAAAAAGAGTTTTATGCTAAACGCAGTTAGGGAGTTCTAAAGAAGAACTTTCCCAAACAACACTTCCCCATTATACAGTGACTGTGCATTTTTCACTGTATACTCTTCATTGATATTAAAAAGTATGAAATCTGCTTTTTCCCCGACTTTTATCTCTCCAGCTTCATATCCAAGGCTTTTTGCAGGGTTTTGAACAGTTAGTCTCACTAATTCCTGCATCGTTATCATTCCAGGTTTTACAAGTTTTGTATAGTAAAGAGACAGTGCATCGCCAAGTGCTTCACACCCGTATGCTGCATCAAAGAAGGCTACCTCTTTATTGACCGGTGAAGAGGGTTGGTGCAGTGTTGTAAGGGAATCTATCTCTGTGCGTTTGAGGGCATCTTGCAGAGCAAGCATATCTGTTTTACTTGCCAGTGGAGGATTAAGCTTTGCAGTGGTGTTAAAATCATTACACGCTGCATCACAGTTGAGAAGGTGGTGAACAGATACCTCACAACTCACTTGAACACCCTCTTGCTTTGCTTTTGTAATAAGCTCAACAGAACGAGGAGAGGCAATGGCCTTAAAAAGAATCTTAATGTCAAAATAGCGTGCTATCTCTATCATACGTGAGACATGCAACACTTCACTCAGCTCCGGAATACCTGCCAGACCAAGGTTTGAGCTGACATCACCATCAAGCATGACTCCTGCGTTTATAAGTGAGTTATCTTCCGCTTTACAAAAGAGTGTCACACCGTACATCTTCACATACTCGGCAATCTTTATGGCGATGTTGTTTTTTGCAATCGTGCTCATATATGGAGCTATGGCACCTTTTTTAAGTAAAATGGCGATATCTGAGAGTGTCATATCCTCTTTGAGCGTATTTATCATAAAATCAACATGAGGTTTTTCTATCTCTTTGATGCCATTTTGTGCAAATTCAAGTACTACAGTGTCCTCAATAGCCGGATTAGTATCTGCGTTTAGCACAATATGCCCTACTCCGCCTCTACGTGCTTCATCAGCTACAGCAGCAATACTTGTTGCGTTTAAAGAGGAGTCAACTACTCTGACATTTGTATCTACAAGACTCGGAAGCAGATACGCACCCTTGGCATCAACGACTTCATCATCTCTAAGGTTCATGCCGATCTCTACGATAACTCCATCTTCAATCCTGACATCGACCTCTCTCTCACCGGAAGTATCACAAACTATCGCGTTTGATATAAGCATTTTAGACCACCTTTGATATAATGTTCGTATTATAAATAAATAAGGCTTAAAACTCATGAAAATTCTCGTCTCTGCACTTGAGCACTCTGCAAATGTGCATCTCAAATCACTCAAAAAAGAGTTAAGCGATGATGTCGAGTTTATAGGTATCTTTAACAAAGAGCTGGGAAAACCCATAGTCGATCTTCGTAGCCTTGCAATTATGGGCTTTGTAGATGCTCTTAAGAAGTTACGATTTTTCTTCAGACTTGCCGATGAGATGGTAGAGCTCTCACAAGAGGCTGACAAAGTCCTGCTTATGGACTCTTCGGGCTTTAACCTCCCACTTGCAAAAAAGATCAAAAAAAAGTACCCTGACAAAGAGATAATCTACTACATCCTGCCTCAGGCGTGGGCATGGAAAAAAAAGCGTATCCCTATTTTGGCGCGTACCATAGACAGACTTGCTTCCATCCTGCCTTTTGAACCTGATTATTATCCAAAAGATGCACCTATTGAGTATGTGGGACATCCACTGCTTGACCAAATTACTACATTTAAGACAAAACTCTCTCCTAAGATTAAAAGAGTCGTCTTTATGCCCGGAAGCCGTAAAGGTGAAATAAGTAAACTGATGCCGGTATTTAAAGAGCTGCAAAAGAGACTCAGACTAAACGCAGTGCTTATTATTCCCGAGCATTTTACGCAAAAAGAGAGAGATGCGCTCTATGGAGACATCACTGCGTTTGAGATTTCACATACTCCGCATGAGACACTTTATGAAGCTGATTTTGCATTTATCTGCAGCGGAACTGCTACACTTGAAGCCTCTCTTATCGGTATTCCATTCATTCTTACATACATTGCAAAGCCGCTTGACTATTTTATTGCCAGCAGACTTGTAAAGCTCAACTATCTCGGACTTGGAAACATTATGTTTGAGAAGTACAAGAACCAAGCACTGCATCCTGAGTTTATCCAAGATGACGTTACGGTTGAAAATCTTATAAAAGCGTATGAAGAGTATGATAGAGAGAAGTTTTTACATAACTCACAATCTTTAAGAGCCTACCTCCAACACGGTAGTTCAAAAAGAGTTGCCCGTATTATCGAAGGAGAGGATTAATCCTCTGATTTTGGCTTACGGGCTTTGATATTTATCTTTTTACCTGTGATTTTTACATTATCTCTTGGCGTTCCGTCATGACGATGATTACGCTCTCCGCTCTTACCTGAGAAGATCGCCTTTCCGTTTTCATCTTTTCCAAGAAATTTATTTGGAGCTTTTTTCTTCTTTGCCCATCTATCATCTTTTGATTTATCGCTCTTTTTAAACTCTTTTTTGGGTTTGTCAAACTTCTTTTCTTTGTCAAATTTTGGTTTTTCTTTATCAAACTTTTTCTCAAATACAGGTTTATCCTGAGTACTCTTTTCGTAACGTTTTTTCGCTACCTCTTTTATCTCATCTTTAGAGAGTTTTTTTGCTTTTGGCTCTTTTGGTTTCTCTTCAACAACAGGATAATTAAAACCTTCAACACTCTTTTGTTTGATAGTTCGTCCTAAAAGCATCTCGATAAAATGGAGCTCATTTTGCTCGCTCTCATCCAAAAGCATAAAAGATCTCTCTGTTGCTTTTGCTGCTCTTGCCATATAGACAATGTTTTTTATAGGCATATCAAAACCGATGACAATCTCTGCTGTAAGATCTGTATCTTTTACAAGTTCTTTGTCTTCGTAGACTTTGATATCTTTGTTTGTCAGTTTTTCTTTTATCTCTGAAGCATCTTTTGCAGTTACTACGATGATAGTAGAAGCTGCATTTTCCTCTATAAGTTTGTTTAAAAGTTCTGTTTTTTTCTCAAATGGGCATTGATAGACACGGTGGTTGTTGGGCTTGATAGTTAAATTGTTTGATGACAAATTTCGTTCCTGTAAAAGTATTTTTAAAATTATATCCATAAACTCCATAAATTATGCTATTATGAAGAGATATAGTCAATAGGAAAGAAAAATAAAGACAATTACATTTAATTCACTCGGTCTCTCAGCTCCGATTTTAAAAGCTGTGAAAGAACAAGGGTACGAAAACCCGACACCAATCCAAGCTCAGGCGATTCCCGTAATTCTTCAAAGAAAAGATATTTTAGCAGGTGCACAGACAGGAACAGGAAAAACAGCAGGTTTTACTCTGCCACTTTTAGAGTTGCTGCTTCGCAAACAGGCTCCAAAGAAACATAAAGTACGTGCACTAATTTTAACACCGACTCGTGAACTTGCACTGCAAGTTGCTCAAAACGTAGAGGTTTATGCAAAACATACACCTTTTAAATCAGCGGTAATATTTGGCGGTGTAAAAATCAATCCGCAAATTACGCAACTGCGTAAAGGTGTAGATATTGTCATAGCGACACCGGGACGTCTGCTTGACCACATCTCCCAAAAAACGATAGATCTCAAAGAGATAGAGTTTTTAGTCCTTGATGAAGCAGACAGAATGCTTGATATGGGATTTGTAAATGACATCAAAAAGATCATTAACATCATCCCAAAACAGAGACAGACACTGCTTTTTTCGGCAACTTACTCAGATGCCATTAAAAAACTCTCAAATCAGTTCTTACAATCTCCTACACTTATAGAAGTAGCACGTACGAATGCATCCAGTGAAATAGTACAACAAGCTGTTTATCATGTTGACAAAACACGTAAACACGAACTCTTAACACACCTTATCAGTGAAGGAAAATGGAAACAGGTCTTAGTCTTTACAAGAACCAAACACGGTGCAAACCGTCTAAGCGGACAACTTGACAAAGACGGTATCTCTTCAGCTGCCATTCATGGGAACAAGAGTCAAAATGCACGTACAAAAGCACTTGCAGACTTTAAAAAAGGTGAAATTCGAGTCCTTGTTGCAACCGACATCGCAGCACGTGGAATCGACATCGACCAACTCCCTCATGTTGTAAACTACGAGCTTCCAAATGTAAGTGAAGATTATGTTCACCGTATCGGGCGTACAGGTCGTGCAGGTAACAAAGGCGAGGCGATAAGCCTTGTCTGTGTCGATGAAGATGAATTTTTAGCAGGTATTGAGAAACTGATTAAAAAAGATATTCCAAAAGTATGGCTCAAAGGTTTCAAACCAGATCCAAGCATCAAAGCAGAACCTATCAACATGGGTGGAAACCGCGGTGCTAGAAACAAACCAAGAGGTAGTAGAAACAATACAAACGCAAGAAGAGGCAGAAGGTAAAATTTCTACTCTCTATTAGCACTTAAATGTTACACTACTGATAAAACTTACTAAAAAAGGATACAAGATGTGGAAATATCCCTTAGATGAGGAGCTCTTTTCAAAATTTGAAAAATACTCAAAAGTTGCCGGTATTGCATTTATTATACTGGGACTTGTCGGAATTTTCTATCCGGCTTTTATGACACTTGCCACTGTGACTTTTGTTGCATGGCTGATGATGTTTGCAGGTTTTATAGCCGGCTACTTCACATATGTAAGTGATAAAAGCGATGTGATGGGATGGTTGAAGAGTTTTGTACTTATTGCTATTGCTCTGTTTATGATTTTTTACCCTATGAGCGGTGTCGGTACTGTCGGTCTGCTTCTGGCTATCTACTTTTTCATGGACTCATTTGCCAGCTTCTCCTTGGCACTCTCTATGCGTCCCGCAAAAGGGTGGATATGGTGGATGATAAATGCTGTTTTCTCTATGCTAATAGGAATCCTATTTATCGTAGGCTGGCCTTTTACATCTCTTTACCTCATAGGTCTCTTGGTGGGATTCTCCCTCTTTTTTGATGGTATATCACTACTTTTTATCGGAAATATCTTTAAAAAGATGAAATAATATGCCGACTGCAAAAGCATTTGGTCTTTGGAGTGCTGTCTTTTTAGGCATAGGCTCTATGGTCGGTGCCGGTATTTTTATCGTTATCGGTCAAGCAGGTGCGATGGCAGGTAACATTGTTTGGCTCTCCTTCGTCTTTGGAGGGGTGATTGCACTGCTTAGTGGATACTCTTTGGCAAAACTTGCGGTGCGTTACCAATCACGCGGCGGAATTGTAGAGTACCTTGTTCAGGGATTTGGTGAAAATATCTTTTCCGGTTCTATGGGTGTTATGTTTTACTTCTCCCAGCTCATCGCCATCGCTGCAGTTGCAAAATCATTTGGAACCTATGCTACAACTTTTATGGTACACAATGGTGATACTTTTTGGATAAATATTTTTGCCATTGGTATTGTTATACTTTTTACTTTTATCAACCTTATCGGCGCATCTATAGTTGCAAAATCTGAAAATATTATCGTATTTATAAAACTGAGTGTTTTGATCATTTTTGCAGTAGCAGCACTCTTTAGTATCAAACCGGAACTTTTAAGTCTGCACGATATGCCACCTGTCAGTGGCATGTTCTTTGCCATAGGTATTACTTTCTTTGCATATCAGGGTTTTAGTGTTATCACCAACACTGTTGAAGATATGAAAGACCCACACATCAATATGCTTAAATCGATGTTTGTAGCAATTTTGCTTGTAGCGGGTCTGTATGTACTGACAAGTATCTCTGTTCTTGGAAATTTACCACTGGATAAAATCATTGAGACAAAGGATTATGCACTCGCTGAAGCGGCAAAACCTATGTTTGGAGAGTGGGGATTTAAGATTATGGCTCTCACAGCCCTTCTTGCAACTGCTTCAGCTATAAACGCAACACTTTTTGCTGTCTCAGATATTGGCTACACTATGGCAAAAGATGGGGATCTGCCAAAAATCTATGAGTACAATATCTACAACTCATACGAAGGTCTTGTTATCAGTGCCCTGCTTATCATTCCTATGATTTTGTTTTTTAATCTCTCACAGATCACAACCGTAGCTGCGATTGTTATGCTTCTTATCCAAGGGACAACTCACATAGCACATCTTAACCTTATTAAGCATACAGGTGCAAAAAGATACATAGTGGTACTCGCTATCTTGGCTATGTTTGGAGTTGCAGGTATCACACTCTACTCGACATATAAAACAATGCCTGAAATCGCATACTATCTCATAGCTGCGTTTGCTATTGCGTTTAGTGTTGAGTTTTTACTGCGTTATTTTAACAAACGTGTTATCTCCAAACAAACACTCTAATATATTTTAAAGAGATTCCAGATGAGCTAAAAACTCATCTGGTTCTATAAATCCTATAATAGTTTTCGATTTCATCACTTTTAAGTCTGTATCAAAAAAGAGAATTGCAGGAGGTCCAAAAACACCATACTTTTTACTGAGTGCTTTTTCCTGTTCACCATTTGCTGTAACATCTGCACGAATTAAGATGTAATCATGCAACTTTGCCTTTACTGCTGCGTTTGAGAATGTTACTTCATCAAGTTCCTTACATGACGTACACCAATCAGCCGCAAAATCAAGCATTATCTTCTTGCCACTGTTTTCTTGCAGCACTGCGTTTAGCTCATCTATAGATGTAACTTTTATAAAATGCAGCTCTTTCGTTGGAGCGCTTACACTACCCTGCACACTTTGAGCTTTTAAAAATCCGAGTGGCTGGGTCATACTTGGAGCACCAGCAAGTACACTGACAAAGAGTGCCATAGAGTAACTCAGCAGCACAAACGCAACACTGCGTTTAAAGATATGCCCCTCTTTACTAAACGCATCAAGATACAGAGCAAATCCTATCCCCACAAGAGCATACAGGAGTGTTGTAACACTGTTATCAACCACTTTTTCAAGCATCCAGATAGAGACACCCAACATCAATACACCAAAGACTGCATTTACCATAGTCATCCAAGCACCCGGTTTTGGCATAAACTTTCCAGCACTTACACCAACCAAAATAAGAGGAATCCCCATCCCTATACTCATGCTAAAAAGAGCCGCACCGCCAAGCAGAGCATCTCCTGTTTGTCCTATGTAAACTAAAGCACCCGCAAGAGGTGCTGCAACACAGGGACCGACAATAAGAGCAGACAAAAACCCCATGATAGCCACACCGGCATAGCCACTTTTGTGAGAGTTTGCACTCACTTTTGCGACTAAAGCATCAGGGAGTTTCAACTCATAAAACCCAAACATACTAAACGCAAGAGCAACAAAAACTCCTGCAAATGAGTAAACGACCCACGGAGTCTGCAGTGCAGCTTGCAAGTTAGAGCCAAAAAGTCCGGCCAAGATACCTGCGATGGTATATGCTACAGCCATTGCTAAAACATAGACTAAAGAGAGCACAAAGGCTTTTTTGGTTGTAAGCCCTTCACCTTGAGAGATAATTACACCTGATATAATAGGAATCATAGGAAATACACAAGGTGTTAAAGAGAGTAAGAGTCCAAAACCTAAAAATGTTGCCAAAACTACAATAAAACTACTTGATTTAATTGTATCGGCAATAGTATCACTCTCGGACTTGCTGCTGTTACTCTTTTGTAACTTTGGCATTGATGCAGCACTACTCTCATCTAAAGAGAGTTTGTTGCTATCTATCTTCAGAGTAAAAACTTTAGAACTAGGCTCATAACACAACCCCTCCTCTGAACATCCCTGATAAGAGACTCTGACTTTCACATCCTGTATACCATCTACACTATTCTCTTTTGCAAGAGTCAGAACAAAATTTGGTGACTTCATATAGACCTTGTCACCACCATGCTCAACAGTTTCAGGTTTATCAATGTTTTTAATAGAAAAATCTTTATTATCTATAAGTTCTACTTTTACCTCTTTATCATAAAGATATATTTTCTCACCTAAAGTGACACCTGCTTCTATCTGCATTTTATCATTTACTTTTGCATAGGGAGCGAATGCTTCATCTGGCATCAGAAACTTCCCTGCGTTTGCTAATCCTAGCGTTAAAGTAAGTAAAAAAAAGATTTTTACAAAAATATTCATATTTTGCTATCCTTACCTGTTTTATAAAAAAATTATATCACGTTAATGTGTATATAGTGTGTAATTTTCTCATTATCTTTGAAACAATATAATACCAATAGAGAAATAACAAAAAGGATTTTTATGATAGATTTGGATACCGAAATATGTGTATGTAACTCATTGAGTGTAAAAGATATAGCAGAGTGCATCAAACAAAACAATCTGCAAACGCTCCAAGAGATGCTTGAGAATGATATTTGCCCCATGGGTGACAAGTGTGAAGCATGCCGCGATGAAGGATATCACAATGATGGTCTAAATTTACCGATGGTACTCTCTATGGTAAAGAACAAACAGATATAAAAGAGAACTACTTCTCTTTTACATCCTGTGGAATTTCAATAATAAATTTTGTTTTTCCATCTTTACTTTCTACGAAGATATCTCCGCCAAACTGTTTTTCTAAAATCATCTTTGACATATAGAGCCCCAAACCTGTACCATTTTTCTCTTTTGTGGAAAAGTATGGTTCAAAAAGTCGCTTCATAACATCTGCTTTGATACCACCGGCTCTATCTTCTACCACTATCTGAATTCTTGAACCGTTTATATGACTGCTGATAAAAATTACTCTCTCTTCTTCTATATCTTTATTCTCAACATAGGCATCAATAGCATTGTTTAAAAGATTTAAAATCACCTGTATAAGTTCACTTGAGTAGATATTTAAAGAGAGATCCTCAAGTTTGTCCATCTCTATGCGAATATTCTCTTTTTTCAGTCTCGCATCAATAAATCCTATACTCTTTTGAATAAGCTTTTTAAGAGTTGTGTGTGTAGTATTTTTATTTGGCTGAAAATATGTTTTAAAATCATCAATAGTATTTGAGAGATACTGAATAGTATCATTTATCTCTTTGAGAATTGTAAGCAATTCCTCTTTTGTCACAGATTGGTTTAACATCTCCTGTAACTGAATATTGGAAATTTTTAAAGCTATCATATTTAAAGGCTGTCTCCACTGATGGGCAATCATACTTATCATCTCCCCCATAACTGCCTGTCTGGACTGCTTTGTGAGTATCTCATCTTTTTGAATCAGCTCATTAACCTTCTCTTGGACATTAATCTCTAAAGAGTCATTGATCTGACGCAGTTCTTTGGTCTTTTTTGCAACACTCTGTTCAAGCTCATAGTTAAAACGTTTGAGTTTTCTTTGATAGTAAACCATTATAAGTAAAATCACACTCATACCTGTTAGAAGTGCAAAAACCAATGTATAGTCTGTTACTTTGTGGTAACGGGTCAATCTCCATCTCGACATAACTGACTGGATTTTATTCTCAGGAATCGAATTAAGTGTTTTTTGAATTATTGAAAAAAGCACCGGTTCATCTTTTTGAACACCTACACTTGCTTCAAGTTCGTGATCTTTTGCTAAAAAACCATTGATTTTAAGTTTCCCGTAACCATATTTATCAATAAAATAATCTGCCTTTTCATCAATGGTCACAATAGCATAGGCTCTGTTGTGTAACACTTTTTCAAGCATTCTTTTTTTATTGTATTCTACTTCTATATTGAGATAAGGGTAGTAGTAATTAAGATAGTTTTTATATGATTCTCTCTCTACTATAAGCAACTTATCTTTTAGTTCATGCGGATTTTGTATAAATGATTTATCAAGCTTGCTGATGAGTGTAAAATGTGTTACAGCAATAGGTTTTGTAGTTCTAAGCATTGTAAAATTATTGACACGAGTAGCTGTAATAGAGAGCAGTTGACACTTCTTTTGCTTCAGCTTTTCAAACAAATCTACTTCAGAAGTCGATTTTATAGGTGTAAATTCAAGACCAGTTTTTTTTGATATGAGTTTATATATATCTGCCATCATCCCCGTATAATGACCATTCTCAAAACTATCAACAGGTACTAAATCATAATTGGTACACATTTGTATTGTTTTATGTTTAGCAATATAGTTTTTTTCTTCTTGTGTAAAATGGAGAGGGTTATCTTTAGGTTTAAAGATAAACTGCTCCAAAGTTTTTTTCTTCCCGACATGATACTCTTTTTGAAAATGGCGCATCTGCTTATGTAAAAAGTTCACATCTATTGAACCAATATCATAAATATAAGGCAGTATAAGTTTATCTATTGCCTTTGCTTCATATTTCAAGGCATCTATTGGAATCTGAGGAGCATACTTTTTATGAATAATGTCAATAAGTTCTTGTTCGTGTGAGAGTGCATACTCCCATCCTTTAATAGATGCTTTTTTTAATGCCTCTACTCTATTTGGATGTTTTTGTGCCTCTTGTCTGGAGGTAAAAAGTTCCTCTTGGAGCGTAAAAAGGTTATCATTTGAAGGATCCAAGATATTGTATTGAACCCCTAGCTTATTAAGCTTGTATGGCTGGTCTGATATATATGCCGTCATTGCATCCACTTTTCCCTCTGCAAACTCTTTTACACTAAAAGTATGCGCTACATATGTAAAAGAGTCCAACCCTACATTATATCCTCTAAAATAGGGACCAAAATTCAACTCCATATCTGGCTTACTTGTACACATAATGCGCTTATTAATTAAATCTTTAGGAAACTTGATCTCTGGTTTTGTAATCAAAACTAAAGCAGAACGTTTAAAAAAGGAAGCAACAAGTACCACCGGTTTTCCCTTTAAATACGCAATCAAAGTTGAGGAGTTATAAACACCATAAGTAGATTTTCCGGATACAACATCATCAATTACATCAGTACCATTATTAAATTCTTTTAACTCTACATCAAGTCCGGCATCTCTATAAAAACCTTTCTCTTTAGCAGCGATAAATCCTGCAAATTCAAACTCATACTTCCAATGCAGCTGCAAAGAGACATGCTCCAGCTTTTTTTGTCCATGGTTAAGTTGAGCATGAATGGTAGAAATGAAAAGAAGCAAAAACCAAAAAACTTTCATCTACTGCTCTTTTACTCGCTTGAGCACATTCTCAAAATTTCCCTCTATTATCTCAATTGAACATGCCAACATAAGATTGAGAGGATAAGAAAAATCTTCTATCAATTTTCCCTCTTTATCCACAAAGTTTTCTCCATCTTTAAACTTTTCATCCGCTGAGAAAGTCTCTAAATACTCTTGTGTGCTCTCAAGATAACCATAGACTTTTTTTCCAAGTCCATAAGCAAATCCACACTCCCATACAGTTCCGCTGTCTGCCTCTTTGCCCCTAAATTGATTGAGATTGGCTATCACAATATCAGCCTGCTTAATCATAGCAACATTTGCTTCAAAAATATCTTGTGCTATTTTATGTTTTTCTTGAGAGAAATCAACAACATTATCCAGTGGATAAAGTCCTTCGTACCCATATTTTGCACATAATTTTACTAATTCTTTCCCAATTTGTATTGAATCTTTTTCAAATACATCAGGTCCAGCAATATAAATTTTTTTCATCTGCTCTCATTTTTGATAACTTTAGTACTATTATATCACGTTATGAGTAACTTAAATCGTGATTAACTTTTACCTGGCTTTTCAAGAGAAATTTCTGTTTAAGCACTTCATTAGCAATTCTTGCCTAATATAGTTTTATAATTAAATAAATCAAACAATAATGTAAATGGAGCAAAAAAGTATGCCAAACAGACTAGCAAAAGAGGACAGCCCTTACCTGCAACAACATAAAGACAATCCGGTAGATTGGTGGCCATGGTGTGATGAAGCGTTTGAGCTTGCCGAAAAAGAGAACAAAGCGATATTTATAAGCATCGGTTACAGCTCCTGTCACTGGTGTCATGTAATGGAAGAGAAGGTCTTTGAAAATGAAGAGTGTGCAAATATTTTAAATGAAAGCTTTATATCTATTAAAGTTGACAGAGAAGAGCGACCGGACATTGACAAATATTACCAAGAGGTACACCTGCTTCTCAATCGTCGTGCCGGGGGATGGCCCACAAGTATCTTCTGTACACCACAGAACAAGCCGTTTTTTGCGGGAACATATATTCCACCTGAGTCAGACGCAGGAAGTATCGAGGGGATGGGATTTAAAGAACTTACAACACTCATAGCAAAAAAAGTAAAAGAGATGGATCCAAAACTCTTTGAGAACGCTGATGAGATAGAAGGATTTTTAACTCATAAAGAGCATCCAAAAGAGGCAACTGTGTTAAAAGAGGAGTTCTATAAAAATCTTCTGCTTCAGGCAAAGAACAACTACGATACAAGAAACGGCGGATTTTCCCAAAAACCGAAATTTCCTCATGCTTCGACACTAACCGCACTTATGGTAACAGATAGACTCTATGATGAAAAAGCTGCAAAAGCAATGATAGAGAACACTCTTCAAAATATGACTAAAGGCGGGATGTATGATCTTGTTGATGGCGGTTTTTGTCGATACAGTGTAGATGAAAAATGGCTTGTACCGCATTTTGAAAAGATGCTCTATGATAATGCCCTGCTTTGTGGTATCTATGCAGAGGCTTATCTTACATACAGTGATGAAAAGTACCTCAAAACTGCAAAAGAGATAGCAGATTTTTGGTATAACTTTATGAGTGAAGATGGACTATTTTACAGTGCAAGTGATGCTGACAGTGAGGGGGCTGAGGGTACTTACTTCACTTATACCTATGAAGAGGTATATGAAACCCTTATGCAAAACGGTTACAACGATGCACAGAAAATGTGCGAAACCATGCATGTAACACACCACGGCAATTTTGAAAACGCTCAAAATATCATTCGCTTTGAAGATGAGATCCCCTCATGGTTCAGTGATGTAAGAATACTTCTGCAAAAACTTCGCCAAAAACGTGAGTACCCCTTTATAGATAAAAAGGTACAGACATCATGGTCAGCAATGATGATAAACTCACTTTTCAAACTCGGTGCAATAGATAGTAAATACTGTGATTTGGCTACGCAAAGTCTTGATGAACTTCTGGGTACCATGTATATAAATGACAGACTCTACCACACGACCCTAATCCATAAAACACCAAAAGTAGAAGCATTTTTAGAAGACTATGCTTTTCTCTCGCAGGCACTGCTTACTGCGTTTAAATATACACAAAATGAGCTCTATCTCATTCACGCTCAAAGATTTATAAACAAAGCACTTGAAGAGTTCTACGATAAAGGTCTGTGGAACTTCAGTGGCGGTGAATTTGCAGTAAAAGCAGAGATTACAGACACAACTTACACAAGCTCGGTAAGTATTATGATAGATGCTCTACTTAGTCTCTCTTCACTGCTTGAAGATGAGAAGTACAGACATTTTGCTTTTAAAACGATGGAATACAACTCTTATGAACTCGGAAGAAGACCCATCTACTATCCTTATATGCTAATACAGGTACTCAGGTATGTAAAAGGAGACAGA
>Ga0256837_1000964_pt1 | contig 21237 bp, 23 predicted proteins | sample 4562384metaG_FD_185976 | JGI IMG/M metagenome (GOLD analysis project Ga0256837, IMG submission 185976) | Hydrothermal vent microbial communities from Guaymas Basin, Mexico - 4561-384 | ecosystem: Environmental > Aquatic > Marine > Hydrothermal vents | place: Mexico: Guaymas Basin | collected...
ATAGTTTATTAAACAATAAATGCAAGTAGTATAAATATCAGTGCAAAAACCACACCACCTAGTATACTAAGTATTAGTTTTAATTTGAAGTCATTCATGCTATAATTATAACATGTTTTATAAATTTATTTTCATAGTTTTGTTGATAACAAATTTTTTAGAAGCAAAGGAACCAACTTTAGCTATATTAAGAAATGTATATTCAAATGATTTTCAACAGTTTACATATAAGAATTACTCATTTATTTGTAGGCCGTATGGTATAGCTACCTTAGAAGATGTTTATAGAAGTCCTTCTGTGTCATCCGTTTGTAAAGAACATATCGATAAATTTTATATACAAAATCCATTACTTAAGCATTTATCCGCTTCTCTTTTAAAGATATTTCAAATGTACCATATAACGTTTAAAGATGGAAAATGTCTGATTCATGCTAAAGGTTTAAAAACATTATCTGAGATATTGGTAGATAATGGCATAGCTGTAAAAGAAAAATATCTTAAAGATGAGATATATGGGTATAAACTAGACAAAGCCCAAAAAAAGGCCTCTTTTTTAAAAAAAGGATTACACAAAGATAAAGTTTTAAGAAATTGTATGATCTTTTATAGAGGAGATTAGTCTCTATTGTGAGTCATATATATCCAAAATTCTTTATGAGAATATCCTTTATTTAGAAAGTATATTTGAAGTATTGCTACTCTATATAAGGTGATTAACATTTTTGCAAAAGGTATTAGTAAACTTATACTAACTAAAAAAGATTGTTGTTTATCACCTTTAGAAGTTATCATCTCTTGCATACCTATATTTTTAGTTAGATATACACCAAACATTATAGAAAAAACAAAGTTTAAAATAAGACCAAAGATAACATACGCTAAAAAATCTTGTTCATACATTCCAGCTATCATCAAGAGTACCTTTTATTATAATTTTGAGTGGGATGATATCTAAAAATAGCTTTGAATCCTCTTTTTTGTAAAAAAAGTACCAAAAGGTATTAGTGAAGCTATAAAAAAAACAATGTTCTCTTTAAATTCCCATTTAACCTCTTTATAAGATAAATACATAAGTATTACTAATGCTATAAACAATGTTCCATGAATCATACCTGCTATTTTTACAGCTATAGCAAATCCCATTATGTATTTTAGAGGCATAGCTATAAAAAGTAGTATTAGATAAGAATAACCCTCAAGTGTATTTATAAGTGAAAACTTTTTAACAATATCTGACATAAAATTACCTTCATTTAAATTTTAGATTTGCATTATACTGACAAAATAGTAACAAATAAATTAGTTTTAAAAATATAATAAAGAGTTAAAATTTTTTTTAAACTATTTTATACTATACTTGAGGGCAAATTACAGAATAAAGGTAGATTTATGGAGACTAACCTCATACTAGAGGGTTTTAAATTTATGGTGCTAGGTATGGGAACTGTTTTTATGTTTCTTATTGTCCTTATATTCATGATGAATATGATGTCAAAAATAGTACATAAATATTTTCCCGAACCACAGGTAGATATCAATCCTCCAGTGGCAAATAAGCAAGATAATAAAAAAGTCATTGCAGCTATTACAGCAGCAATAGCTCATCATAGACAAAGTTAAGGATTAATATGGCTAAAAAATTTATAGATATAATGGATACTACTTTTAGAGATGGTTTCCAGTCAGTTTTTGGTGGTCGTGTACTAATGGATGATTTTTTTCCAGCAGTAGAGGCAGCTAAAAAAGCTGGAATAAATCACTTTGAGTTTGGTGGTGGAGCAAGATTTCAATCATTATACTTTTACTTAAGAGAAGATGCATTTGAGATGATGGATAAATTTCGTGAGATAGTTGGACCAGATGCAAACCTTCAAACACTAGCTCGTGGTGTAAATACAGTTATGTTAGATACTGGTTCAAAAGAGCTTATCGATTTACATGCAAAATTATTTAAAAAGCATGGTACTACTACTATTCGTAATTTTGATGCTTTAAATGATGTTGAAAATTTAAAGTATTCTGGTGAAAGGATTGCTCATCATGGTTTAAAACACGAAGTTGTTGTAACTATGATGGATTTACCACCAGGATGTGTTGGTGCTCACGGTGTTGATTTTTATAAAAAGACTCTTCGTGAGATTTTAGATAGTAGTATCCCTTATGATAGTATTTGTTTTAAAGATGCTTCTGGTACTTCTAATCCTCAAAAAGTTTATGAGACTATCAAAATGGCTCGTAAGATGGTTGGAAAAGATACACATTTAAGACTTCATACTCACGAAACTGCTGGTGTTTCTGTATCTGCATATATGGCAGCATTAGAGGCTGGTATAGATGGTATAGATATGGCTGCTTCTCCTGTAAGTGGTGGTACTTCTCAACCAGATATTCTTACAATGCTTCATGCTACTAAAGGTATGGATTATGACCTTGGTGGTTTAGAAATAGGTGATATCTTAACTTATGAAAAAGAGTTACAAAACTGTTTAAGTGACTATTTTATGCCACCTGAGGCTACTATGGTTTCTCCAGTTATCCCATTTTCACCAATGCCAGGTGGAGCATTAACAGCAAATACTCAAATGATGAGAGATAACGATATCTTAGATAAATTTCCTGAAGTAATTGCAGCTATGCAAGAGGTAGTTGAAAAAGGTGGTTATGGTACATCTGTGACACCAGTTTCTCAGTTCTACTTCCAACAAGCACTTAACAATGTTATGCAAGGACCATGGAAAGCTATAGCTCCAGGTTATGGAAAAATGGTACTTGGTTACTTTGGTAAAACTCCAGTTGCACCAGATCCAGAGATAGTAAAAATTGCATCTGAAAAATTAAATCTTGAGCCAACAACTGAAAAAGCATTAGATTTAGCAAATGCAGATGAAACAAAATCTCTTCAACATGCTATCGATAAGCTAAAAGAAGAAGGTTTAGAGATTAGTGAAGAAAACATTTTTATTGCTGCTGCTTGTCAAGAGAAAGGTATAGCTTTCTTAAAAGGTAAGGGTGAGTTAAATGTTAGAAAAATATCAGAAATGAAAAAAGATTGTGAAGGAAGTTCAAATATGGCTAGTGGAAATTATACAGTAGTAGTTAATGGTGAGAAGTTTAGTGTTCAAGTTGCAGAGGGTGATGCAGATATTCAAGTTACAGCAGTAAATGGCGAAAGTACAGCTCCAGCTGAATCAACTCCAGCTCCAACAAGTGGAGATAGTGAACCTATCAAAGCTCTTTTACCAGGTAATGTTTGGAAAATAGTTGCAAATCCAGGTCAAAGTGTAAATGAGGGTGATGTTATCCTTATCTTAGAATCTATGAAAATGGAAATAGATGTAGTTGCTACTCGTGGTGGTGTTGTAAAATCTATAAATGTTGCTACTAATGATAAAGTAGTTGAAGGTCAAATCGTAGCTGAGATAGGATAATCTAAATGAAAGCTATTTTATTAAAATTACTTGCACTATTTATGCTTTTTAGCATAAATAGTGCCTTTGCTAACGAGCATAATGCTGTAGCTATGGAAAAAGCTTCTACTCATAAAGAGGAGAATTATCAAAGTAAACCATTCTCTGAGATGATAGAGGGCTTTTTAGAATCAACAGGTATTGTTGCATTAGTAAATCCAGATCCAGATGAGCTAAATGCCAAAGGTGAAAAGATGAGTGATTTTCACAAAGGTCTTGGTCGTGTGATTATGATTTTTGTAACATTCTTACTTTTTTGGTTAGCTATTGCTAAAGGGTTTGAGCCTTTATTGCTTTTACCTATTGCTTTTGGTGGGTTATTAGCCAATATCCCAGTTGCAGGTATAGCAGGTGAGCATGGTTTCTTAGGTGTTATATACAATATGGGTCTATCAAATGAGATGTTCCCTATCATCATCTTTATGGGTGTTGGTGCTATGACAGACTTTGGTCCACTTTTATCAAATCCTAAAACAGCATTACTTGGTGGTGCAGCTCAGTTTGGTATCTTTGGAACACTTGTTGGTGCAGTTGCACTTTCTCAAGCTGGTTTTGTTGACTTTACTTTACAACAAGCATCTGCGATTTCTATCATTGGTGGAGCTGATGGTCCGACATCGATTTTTATAGCTACTAAACTTGCTCCTGAACTTTTAGGTGCTATTGCGGTTGCATCTTATAGTTATATGGCTATGGTGCCAATTATCCAGCCTCCTATTATGAAAGCATTAACAACAGAAGAGGAAAGAAAAATCAAAATGACTACACTTCGTCATGTATCTCGTTTAGAGAAATTGGTTTTCCCTATCTTAGTTCTTCTTCTTGCTATCTTAGTATTACCAGAGTCAACTCCACTTATTGGAGCATTTATGTTTGGTAACTTCTTAAAAGAGAGTGGTGTTGTTGAGAGACTTAATGATACTTTACAAAATGCACTTATAAACATTGTTACTATTTTCTTAGGTCTTGGTGTTGGTTCTAAACTAGCAGCTGATCAGTTCTTAGTACCAGATACTATGTTTATTATGGTTTTAGGTATTGTTGCTTTCTCAGTAGGTACAGCAGCAGGTGTACTTATGGCAAAACTTATGAACTTATTTCCAGGACATAAAATCAATCCACTTATCGGTTCAGCTGGTGTTTCAGCAGTTCCTATGGCAGCTCGTGTATCAAACAAAGTTGGTATGGAGTATGACAGAAGTAATATGCTTCTTATGCATGCGATGGGTCCAAATGTTGCAGGTGTTATCGGTTCAGCCGTTGCAGCTGGTGTACTTATATCACTTTTCCAATAGGAATAAGTGATAGTATGTATAAAACGATGTTTTTACATCGTTTTATACACTAGTCAGTTTTAATTTTCTTCCATTTTATTTATACATTCTATAATCATCTCTATAACGCCATGGCTTTTTGTTTTATCTATAAAATCAGTAGCACCTAACTCTTCAGCTTCTCTTTTATTATTTTCTCCAGTCATTGAACTGTTTACTATAACTGGGGTATTTTTAGTGTAGGGATTTGCTCTTAATTTTTGAAGAACAGTAAAACCAGACATTTCAGGCATCTCTATATCTGTTATGATTGCTGGGATATTTTTTGCTTCTGCACCTAATGTATCTATATAGTTTATAAGCTCTTTCCCATTATGAAATAACTTCATATTTATATCTGCATTGTTAAAGATTTGTATAAGGTGTCTTTGTGCTGTTTTTGAATCTTCCGCAATTAAAACAGTTCCATTTTTTAATTTTTCTGGTATAGAATTTACATCTAAGTTTTTAGGCTCAGTTGTATCAACCATAGCTTGAGGTATAGTATCTGCTAGAAGTTTTTCATAATCAAGAACTAGACATAAGCTACCATCCTCAAGTCTTGTATCATTTATAACTACACCATCATCTTTTAGTCTGTAACTATCTGGTGCATGCATCTCATTCCAGTTCTTTTTTAGAACTCTATAAGCTGACATAATTCTAAGCCCTATGATAATACCATTAAAATCACATATAAGTATATTTGATTTTTCTACCTCTTCTCTTGTTAGTGTAATTCCCAACCATTCTGGAAGATTTAAAATAGGTATTTGGACATTACGAAGGATGATAGTTCCTTCTAGTAATCTATGAGATGATGGTATCTGTGTCATATAATGGTTTTTTGACTCAACAACCTCTCTTGTTTTAAATACATTTATAGCATAATACGCTGAGTCTGATTTCTCACTAACCCTAAACACTAAAAGTTGAAGCTCATTATTTTTTGCAAGATTTGTGGCTGCATCTACATTATCTAGTACCGACATATATACCCTTTTTTATTTACTTTTATAAATAATATCAAAATAAAATGAAATTTGTGTTAAAATTTTACAAAAAAAAGGTGCTAAGATTGAAAGTATTATTTTTTGTATCACTATTGACCACTTTTTTATTTTCTGAAGTTTATTATTCTAAAGTTCAACCTTATGAATTAAGAGATATCGGTTCTAGTGTATCAGGTTTGGTTTTAGATATAGATGAAGATTTGTTAGGTAAAAAACTAGGTTCTGAGGTTTATATAAAGATAGATGATGAGTTAGATAAAAAAGAGTTAAATCTTTTAAATAAAAAGATAGAGTTTATACAAAAAAAGATAATTACAAATGAAAAAATCTTAAAAAATGTAGAATCTAGTCTTGTTAAAAAAAGAAAAAATTATGATAGGATAAAATCTCTTAAGATAAAGTCATCTGTTGAAAAAGACAGAGAGTTCTATGACTTGATAAATAGTGAAAATCTATTTTTAAATACGCAAAAAGATATATTAAACCTAAAGGTTCAAATATCTGATTATGAGTTAAGAAAAGCTCAACTAAAAAAATCAATAAATGATAAAAGTTTAATTAACAAAGGTTTTGTGCTTTATTCTATAAAAGTAAAAGTGGGTCAAGTTGTTTCTCCATCTATGTTATTGGCTCAAGTAGCAGATATATCTAAAGCAAAACTTACTATTTATCTCGATAGAACTGATTTAGAAAACTTAACAGATAAAATTGTGTATATAGATGGTAAAAAGACAGATTATAAATTGACTAGGGTTGTAAAGATAGCAGATGTTACAAATATATCTAAATATAAAGCAGAGATTATAATAAAGTCTCCAAAAGTATTTTCAAATCTTGTAAAAGTGGAGTTAAAATGAAAACAGCTTGTCCCTTGGATTGTTATGATGCTTGTGATGTGATTTATAATGATGGTGTTATAAGTGGAGATTTATGTCCACATTTGCATCATTATGAAAAATATCAGCAGATAACTACACCAACTTATAAAGGTGCTAAGATATCTTTAGATGAAGCACTTAACAAGTTAAAAGAGATTTTAAAATCTTCAGATGCAAAAGATATACTTTACTATAAAGGTAGTGGTAATTTTGGTCTTATGCAAGAGGTGATAGAACATTTTTTTAGCTCATTTGGTGCAACTTTGACAGATGGTAGTTTATGTGATGGAGCAGGTGAAGCTGGTATTGTAGAGGGTAGGGGTGAAAATATAAATATGCCAATATCTGAGATAGCAAAGTCAGAAGTTGTTATATTTTGGGGGAGAAACCCACATACAACAAACAGCCATATACTTCCACTTTTAAAAGATAAAAAAATTATAGTGATAGACCCTATAAAAACAAAGATAGCAAAAATGGCAGATTTGCATATACAGATAAAACCTAGAGGTGATTTTTATCTTGCAATGCTACTTAGTCGTTTTTTATATATAGAGGGTGGTTGTGATATTGAATTTTTAGAAGAATTTGCTGAAGATTATGAAGATTTTTATGAGCTTACACAGACTATAAGGATTAAAAAAACATTAGATAAGATAGATGTTAGCCTAGGAGATATAGGTGATTTACTCGCTTTGGTTGAAAATAAAAAAGTAGCTATTGTTTGTGGTGTTGGTATTCAAAAGTATAGAGATGGTGCAGATATTATGAGAGCTATAGATGCATTTGGGGTTAATCTTGGACTATTTGGTAAAGAGGGATGTGGAGTTGCTTATCTTGGAAACTCAAAAGATGGTATAACATCCCCTTTTTATACGAAAGCAAAAAGAGTATGTAAGGTTAATACTGAGTTTGATAAATTTAAAAGTGTAGTTATACAAGGTGCAAACCCTTTATCTCAGATGCCAGATACTACTAGGGTTAAGAAGTCATTAGCAAAAGTTGAAAATATCATATATTTTGGACTTTATGAAAATGAAACAAGTAAAATAGCTGATTTGGTTATACCTGCTAAAGATTTTTTATCAAAAAATGACATCCGTTCATCTTACTCTTATAGCTGTTTAAAAGAGATGCCTAAAGTAAAAGAGAGTGAATTTGGTGTAAGTGAATATGATTTAAGTAGATTTTTGTGTGATGAATTTGATATAGAGTTAAAATCTGAAAAATCATATATTGAACATTTTAAAAATTCAAATGTTGTAGAAAAAAAACAAACTATAAGTGAGTTTGAATTTTTAGATACTATAGATTTAACTAAAGTAGATAAACATAAGTTGCATCTTATAACACCAAAAAGTACAAAATCTTTAAATTCACAGTTTAAGCGTGATGATTTTGTGTATATAAACTCATCATTAGGTTATCTCGAAAATGAGTGCATAAAGGTATCTAGTGATAACGGTAGTGTTGAGTTAAAAGTTAAAATAAGTGATGATGTAAGGGATGACTGTGTATTAATATATAGTGGAACAAAAGGGGTAAATAATCTTACTTCATCTTTTGTTAGTTATAGTGGAAAATCTGCTTGTTATCAAGAAAATCAGGTTATTTTAGAGAGTTTGGATTAACTTTTAACATAATTTTTTTTAATTCTATATAATCTTCATATGTTCTTATTCTAAAACCTGTAGCAGATGCTTTTATAGCTTTTGCTATTTTAGTTGCTTCAGGTTTCAATAAAGCATCTCTGATTTTTTTAATAATCTTATCTGGTATATTTTGATTTGCAACTATTATAAAATCTGGAACATCTACTGTTTTTTGTATAATTTTTAAATATTTTATATACTTGTTTGCAACAGATGCTTTTATACCACCAGCATCATATTTTCCCATAATTATATATTTTGCAACTTTATCATGGCTACCTAAAAAAACGAAATGGGATAATTTAGTATCTAAAGAATTTTTCTTTAAAAGATACATTGGCATAAAGTATGACAGTGTGGATTTTGGTGAACCAAATGCAAATGATTTACCTTCTAAATCAGATAGTTTATTGATTTTAGAATCTTTTCTTGTTATTATAACACTATGGAAATTCCCATTATTTTTATTATCTAATCCAGCTATAATTTTAAGTTTATTTTTAGATGTATTTGTAGCTATTACAAATGGAGATGATCCAATAAATCCAAAATCATAAGTACCATTTCTGAATTTTTCTATAGTATCATCATAATCAAATCCTGTTTTAAATTCTAAATCCTTATCAATAGTTTTTGATATATATTTTATCAGTGGATTTAATTTTTTTTTCATTAAAGTCTTATCAACAGTAGATATAGCACCAAAAGACATAGTCTCAGCAAAAACACAATGGTAAAAAAGGAGTAATATAATTAAAAATTTCATACAGTAATTATAAAGGTTTTTATGTTAAAATAAGGTTATGTATAAATATGTATTTTCTTTTTTGTTATATTTGGTATTGGTTATATCTTATCTTTTTACACAGTATAACAATAAGCTTGTAGTTCAATATGATTATTTGGAAGATTCTTTTCAAAAAAGTTTGAATGGGGCTGTAAATTCTTTTGAATTGTTAAACGATGCTTATCATAATGAAAATGAAAGTGCTATGGCTTATATCATAAGAGATGCAGGAGATTCTTCATTAAAAGAGAGAGATAAGATAAGATATAGATTAAGAGAAAAATTTACAGCATTTTATAATAATAGAAAATTATCAGAGTTTAGTACATTTCATATATTTGACAAGTATGGGAGATCTATATTGAGGTTTCATCGACTAGACAAATATGATGATTTTATCATAAACAAAAGAGATTCATTAAAGAATATGCTTCTTACTTTTAAATCTCAAAAGGGTTTTGAAGTTGGTGAATATGCTTCTACCTATAGGTTTCAATATCCACTGTTTTATGATGGTTCATTTGTTGGTTGTTATGAATTTGGTATTGAATTTGAAGCTATTAATGTGGAGATGAAAAAATTATTTGGTATAGATAATATATTGTTTGTAGATAAAAAATATATAGACAATGTATCTACTGCTCAAACAACAAAAGATAGATATGAAAAAGTTTTTTTTAAAGATGATTTCTTTTATGAATTAAAAAGTAATACAAAACCGAAAGATTATATTGATTTTAAAAAAAGTATAAATTTACATAATATAACAATATCAGATAAAAAGGTTATAAGATTTTCATCTAATGATAAAGATTATATAGCTATGTTCAATCCTTTAAATGATATAACTGGTAAAAAAATAGGTTTTATTATGACTTTCGTTGAAGATAATTTATATAGAACAATTTTAAGAACTTTCATTGAAGAGTTAGTTGTAGCTATATTGTTAGGTTTCTTAGTTATCTATTTTGTATATAAAGAGATTGAGTATAAAAAATATATTAGAAATATTATAGATACACAAAAAGATATTTTACTTGTTACAGATGGAGATATCATAAAAGATGTGAATCAAGCTTTTTTAGATTTTTTCTCTGCAAATAGTATAAGGGAGTTTATAAAACAAGGTAGTAAATGTGTATGTGATCGTTTTGTAAAAGAAGATGGGTATTTACAAAAAGATATGGGCAATAAAAGTTGGATAGAGTATATAAATACTTTTAAAGATAGAGAACATATAGCAATAATGAAGAGTCAAGATGGTAGCAATAGATATTTTAAAATTGAGATAAATGGATTTTCAAAATCAAATGATTTTATAGTTATTTTTTATGATGTTACAGATGATTTAAAGAAGAAAAAAGAACTTGAGAACAAGGCATATTATGATAATCTTACTGGTGTTTATTCAAGAGAACGATTTGATTTCTTTTTAAATGAAAAATTAAATCAAAAAAGAGAATTTTCTCTTATAATGTTTGATATAGATCATTTTAAACTAGTAAATGATACCTATGGTCATGATATAGGTGATAGTGTCTTAACAGAGCTTACCAAACTTATATTTGAACATATAAGAGAGGAAGATATATTTGCTAGATGGGGTGGTGAAGAGTTTATGATTATTGTAAGTTTAGACCTTAAAAATGCAGAACGATTTGCTCAGAAATTAAGAAAGATTATAGAATTACACACTTTTAAAGGTGTTAATCACATTACTTGTAGTTTTGGTATTGCTGAATATAAAAGATATGACAGTTTTGAAAAACTAATAAAAAAAGTTGATAAGATGTTATATTTGGCAAAAAATAGTGGTCGCAACTGTGTAATGGCAGACAAAAATTAAAAAAGGAAAAAAATGGATATAAAACAATTAGATAAAAAGTATATATTACCAACTTATGCAAGAGCTGAAGTTGAGTTTGTAAGTGGAGATAATGCAAGATTAGTTGATGCCAATGGTAAGAACTATATAGATTTTACATCTGGTATAGGTGTTGTTAGTGTTGGTCATGCCAATAAAAAAGTAAATGAAGCTATATGTGAGCAAATCTCAAATATAACACATATATCTAACCTTTATCATATAGCTCCACAGGCTAAAGCTGGGCAAAAAGTAGTAGAAGCTAGTGGTTATGATATGCAATGTTTCTTTGCAAACAGTGGTGCAGAAGCAAATGAGGGTGCTATAAAGATAGCTCGTAAATGGGGTGAAAAAGATGGTGAGGTAAAAAGATACAAGATTATAACACTTCAACAATCTTTTCATGGTCGTACTATAACAACCGTAAAAGCAACAGGTCAAGAATCTATGCATAATTATTTTGGTCCATTTCCTGATGGTTTTGTATATGCTGATGATATAAGTTCTATAGAGAGTCTTTTAGATGACCATACTGCTGGTGTTATGATAGAGTTAGTTCAAGGTGAGGGTGGTGTTCAACCTCAAGATAAAGTAGAAGTTCAAGAGTTGGCTAAACTTTTAAAATCTCGTGGAATTTTACTTATAGTAGATGAGGTACAAACTGGTGCTTATAGAACTGGTGAGTTTACTGCATCTCAAGTATATGATATACAACCAGATATAATAACTTTAGCAAAAGGTGTTGGTGGTGGTGTTCCTGTTGGTATCGTTATGACATCACTAAAAGGTGTTTTAAGTGCAGGAGATCATGGTTCTACTTTTGGTGGAAACTATCTAAGTGCATCTGCTGTTTGTGCTGTTGTAGATATACTAGATGAGTATAAAAATAGTGGAAAATTACAAGAGATTAGTAGTTATTTTAATGAAAAATTAGAAGAGTTCTACTCTAAAAATACTAAACTATTTACTAAAAAAGTTGGTATCGGTATGATGTGTGGACTTAGAGTTATAGATGCTGATACTCTTGCTAGTATAATTTCAAATGCAACAAAAGAGGGTGTAATGGTTTTAAAAGCTGGTAGAAATACTTTAAGATTTTTACCGCCACTTACTATAACAAAAGAGGAAATCGATGAAGGTTTTGAAAACTTGTCTCGTGCTGTCTCTTCTTTATAGTATATCTTCTTGTAATGAAGTTTTATCGTTAGATAGTTATATATCTAACGATAAAAATCAAAATTTTAATTATGATTATCAAAAAAATACTTCTGAGAGTTCAAAGCTTAGAGATTCGTGGATAGCACCGATAAATCTCAAATACTCATATATGAAATCAAATCCAAATGATGATGAGGTTATATCTAAAACAACCTCTATAACTATGGATCAGTCTATCTTTAGATTTGGTGGTATTTACTATGGTATCAAGTATGCTCAAGCTAGTTTAAAGTACTCAAACTACTCTGTTGATGTTGTAAAACAAAAACTTATAAAAGATGCTATATCTCTTCTTGTACAGATAAAACAAACCGACTTGATGATAAAAAAACAAGAGTATCGTATAAAAAATGCAGATATAAACTTAGAAGTAAAAAAAGAGCAATATTTAAGTGGACAGCTGGATTCTAACTTTTTAGATAATGCTATCATAGAAAGAAACACAGCTATATCATCTCTTTACGATATACAAACATCAAAACAAAGGCTTATATCTAAGTTCAAAGCTATAAGTGATTTGGATTATAAAGATGCAAAGATACCAACTCTTAGAGAGTTAAGTAAAGATGAGTTTTTAGATAATAATATACTTTTAAAAATGTCTAAAAGTGAAAGTGTTAAAAATAACTATTATAAAGATATGACAGTTGCAAAGTATTTACCAACTGTAAATTTTGTAGCTGGATATAATTGGAATGAGTACGAAACAAATCAGATAGATACTAAAGATGATTATTATAACTATGGTTTTAGAGTTTCGATGCCATTTGATATAAATACTTTTAGAGATATTCAAAGCTCAAAAGTTAGTTATCTAAAATCAAAGATAAACTTACAAGATAAAAGAAGAAATTTAATATCTTTATATGAACAAGTTATGCAAAATATATCGAATTTTTCAAAAAAGATTGAGTTAAGTAATGAAAATAAAAAGATATATAAAAAACTTTTACAAGATACTAAAAAACTTTGTAAAGTTGGATATAAAACAGAGTATGATATAGAGGTGTTGAGTAACTCTTTTGAGATTCAGAATCTTGATATAAAGGTTTTAGAGTTAGATAAACAACTAGAGTTGTTAAATCTATATGAAACATATCGAAAATAAAAAAAGGATTTAGATGTTAAGAAAAGTATTTGTTTTATGTTTGTTTGTTATCTCTATATATGCTACAGAGGTAAAAGAAAATCTATATTTTGATTTTGAAAATATAAATCAATCTGATTGGATAAAAGTTTCAAAATGGGAAATTCAAAAAGTAAAAGATGCACCATCTGGAGATAAAGTTGTATCTATGGTTAAAAATACAAAAGGTTTTTTTGGTTTTGGTGGTGGATTTAACCTTTTTTTCAATAAAAATATAGATTTTTATGATGGTGAGATAAGTGTAGAATTTAAAGCAAATAGTGGTATGTTGGATCAAGGTGGAGGTTTAATGTGGAGAGTAAAAGATAAAGATAACTACTATGTAGCAAGGTTCAATCCTTTAGAAGATAGTTTAACATTTTATAAAGTTACAGATGGTAATAGAGTTGCATTGAAATCTTTTTCACTTACTTTATCAAAAGGTTGGCATTGTATGAAGATAGTTCAAGTAGGAAAACATTTTACAGGCTATTTAGATGGTAGAAAAATTTTACAAAAAGATGATGATAGTATAAGATATAGTGGTGGTGTTGGTTTATGGACAAAAGCAGATGCTAAAACTTCATTTGATAATTTAGATATAAAGATTTTTAGATTAAAAAGGTAATATTACCTTTTTAATAGATCTGCTAATGGAGATTCTTGAGTTTGTTGTTGTGTTTTACTAAGGTCTATTTGAGCAATGCTACCTGCTGTTAAATCATCATTTAGATAAAAACCACTACTTTTTAGTTTCCCTAATGTCTGATTATCTTCTGTTTTAAAAGTAAAATCACTTTTTGTATTTCCAAGATATATAGCACCTATACCAACTTCACCTAATCCGATTAATTCTTTATCAGTATCTTCGTTTTCATCATTTTTTAGCCATATTTGAAGTTTATCAAATATACTGTCATTTTCATCTATCCATCCGTTAGAATCTTCATCGTAGTTACTTAACTCACCAAATCCATCACCAGTTTTAGTTCCAAATAGTTCACTACCTTGATTTACAACTCCATCTTTATTTTTATCTAAAGCTAGATAGCCACTATTTCCCATAAGTTTTGATATCTGGTCACTTTCACCATCATTGTCTATATCAAAATTAAATGTATCGGTACTTAATGATGGTAAGCCTCCATCAAGATTTATAGCCAATGGGTCAGTTAGAGAATATATGTCGATTTGATTTTCATACACAAAATTTCTACTCATAGAATAGTTAAGATTTAAGTCCATAGAACCTTGATCGGTATTTATAGAAGCCATGGTGCTTATACTTACACTTTCGTGTTCTTCATATCTACTATATATACTAAGATGAGAATAACCTATCGCACCATCTACTTCTTTCATTATATCATCTGAACTCATAGAAGCATTTTTACGATTTAAAGATAAAGATTGCATAAGTTCTTTTATAACTGCAGCAAGAGTTCTTTGCTCATCTTGTTGTGTATTGTTACTTATATCAGCAGAATTTTCTACTGTTGCACTTGCACCAATACTATCACTACATATATCATTTGGTGTAGAAGTATCAAGCTGGATAAAAGATTCAAAACTTGTTTCACTTTGTATCTCTGTTCTTGAAAAGCTATGCTGAGAACCCATTATAACATCTGAAGAATTTACTTTCATAATGTATCCTTTTTATCTATATTATATTTAGACAAGCAATATTAGTACCAATAGATTTTGTTATGCCAATTATATAAACCCAAATTATGCAATAGAAATTTAAAATGATGCTAAGAAGTGTTTGGAAGTTTGTATCTTAGGGATTTTGAAGTGGCTCCGGATACTGGATTCGAACCAGTGACCAAGTGATTAACAGTCACCTACTCTACCGCTGAGCTAATCCGGAATGTGTTATTGAGCCGAAATTATACTTTATAAAAGTATAATTGTCAAGCTTTTTAAGATGATTTTACTTTTTTTCTTGAAAAGTTTTTATTTAGTATAAAAAACTCTAAGTTGCTTACTTCTTTTGTAGCTATTTTTTCATTTTTTATTAGGTTTTCTAGTCTTTTTTTACTTTCTTCATCAAAAAGTAGATTTATATCATCTTGTGTTAGTGGTCTTTTATCTATTGTGTTTAGTATCTCTTCTTCTGTATAGCTTGAATTGTTTGGTTCAGCATGTACTCTTGAAGCTATATTTATAGGTAGTGAGCTATCAAACATCAAAGATATCTCTCTTAACTCTTTGTAGCTTACTCCTGTTACTTTATATGCTGGTGGTCTGTCTATAGTTCCTATATCTATTCTTGTGATATTTTTAAAAGAGAGTAGGGCTTTGTTTAATTTTTCTATCTCTTCTTTTGTATCGTTTATAGTATGGACAAAAAGTATCTCTATAAAAAGTTTTCCTTTGAAGATATTACTAAATTTTTCTATCTGTTTTACAACTTCATTTAGGTTTATATCTTTGTAAGGTCTATCTATCTTTTTAAATATATCATCACTTACAGCATCTAGTGATAGCTTTACTTGGTCTAGTTTTAAAAGTGTTTTAAATACTTTTTCATCTACTAAGTTTGCACTATTTGTAAGGATTAGGGTTTGAGTTTTATTTTTGATTTTATTTAGCTCATCTACTAATTTATCAAGATAAGGGTATAGTGTTGGTTCACCGTTTGCAGTTATGGTTATAACATCGATTTTATCATCTAAATGTTGTTTTAGTTCATTGATGATTTGAGATACTTCTACTGTATGAGTTTGCTTATCTACTGTTGAGGCAGGGGCTAGTTCACAATATAGACAGTCAAAGTTACATTGTTTTAGGGCAGGGGATAGGTCTATACCCAAAGAGTTGCCAAATCTCCTTGAGTGTATCGGACCAAATATAGTGTTCATCTATATCTTACTAACTCTTTGACACTCTTTTACAAAGTGTATTGCATTTTCAACTGGTACATCTGGAAGTATTCCGTGACCTAAGTTAAATATATGTCTTTTGCTGCCCATAATCTCTTGTATAGCTTCAACACACTCAGTTGTTGCTTCTTTTGAGTAAAGACGGCACGGTTCCATATTACCTTGTAAAACATACTTATCGCCTAATTTCTCTTTTGCTAGTGCCATAGGAGTACCCCAGTCAACACCAAATACATCAAAGTTTCCATAAACTTTATCTAAAAATGCAGGGATACCTTTAGGAAACATTATGATAGGGATATGTGGATATTTTTCTTTTAGATACTCTGCGATTTCTACCATATATTTCCAAGAAAATTCATCATATTTACCTGGCTCTATCGCTGCTGCCCAGCTATCAAATATTTGAACTACATCTATTCCAGCTTGAATTTGTTTTTCCATATATAGTTTTACAACTTCTGTTACTTTTGTAAGTATTTTATGTAAAAGTTCAGGGTTAGAGTACATCATCTTTTTACAGATATTGTAAGTTTTTGTACCTTGTCCCTCTATCATATAAGTAGCAAGTGTCCAAGGGGCTCCTGTAAAGCCTATAAGTGCTTTATCTTCAGCTAATTGCTCTTTTATAAGTTTGATAGTATCATAAACATAAGTAAGTTTACTTGCTGCTTCCTCTCCACCGATAAGTCTATCTAAATCCTCTTCACTCTTTAGTGGGTCGCTAAACTTAGGACCTTCGCCTTTTACAAAGCTCAAATCCATACCCATCTCATCAGGTATAACTAAAATATCGCTAAAAAGTATAGCAGCATCAACACCAACTATATCTATAGGTTGAAGCGTTACTTCACAAGCTTTTTTAGGGTCATGACAAAGGTTTAGAAAGTTTCCAGCTTCAGCACGAACTGCCATATACTCTGGCAAGTAACGACCAGCTTGTCTCATCATCCATACAGGAGTATATGGAGTTTCTTTACCTAAACATGCATCTACAAATATTTTTCCCATTAGTGTTTTCCTACCTTATTTAAAAAGAACAATCCAACTGCAACAGCAGTGATTGAAAGTGCAAAGTATAACATCTCTAATGCACCGTGATACTCAGTATGTCCAACTTTTTGAAAAAAGCTAACAACCAAAACCATAACTATAACTTTAGAGATTTTATCTTTTAACTGATCAAGTGAATGTATAGCTAAAATTTTATTTTCTCTTTCCTCATCCTCTTTTGCTATATCTATATCAGATATAAAAAGTTCATATAAACCAAAAGCAAAGATAAGCATAACAACACCTATAAGGTATAGATCAACTGCACCTATAATGCCTCCAACTACATCTTCGTGAAAATTATGAGGGTGTGCATGATTTATATAAGTTGTTATAACATACTTTGCTGTATCATAAACATCAAAAGATGCTACTATAAAAAGTGTTATAGCACCTATAAGACCAAAAACTACAGCTAGTATAACTATAAATCTTGAAGCCCATAAAGAGCTTTCAAAAGTTTTTTCTAACATATCTATTTATCTTCTCCCATCTCTACCCATTTTTGAGCAATTCTTACGGCATTTGTTGCTGCTCCTACTCTTAGGTTATCTGCTACTACAAAAAGGTGTAGCATATTTTTAGAGTAGTTATCATTTCTAATTCTACCTACAAAAGTTTCGTTTTTATCTACACAAGTACTAGGCATCGGATATAGTGCATCACTAGGGTTATCTAGTATAACTATATTTGGAGCTTTACTTAGTACATCTCTTGCCTCATTTGCATCAACTTCTGCATCAAAAGTTAAAGTTAGTGCTTCTGCATGACCTCTTAGAGTTGGTACACGAACACAAGTTGCACTAAGAGCTATATCTTTATGCATAATCTTAGTTGTTTCATTTACCATTTTCATCTCTTCTTTAGTATATCCATTTTCAGTAAATACATCTATCTGAGGGATAACATTTAAAGCGATTTGTTGGTTAAATGATTTGTGTTCACTCTCATCTAGTTTAAATGCAAAGAAGTCTTGCATCTGAGTTACTAACTCTTCCATAGCAGTTTTACCAGCTCCACTTGTAGCTTGGTAAGTTGCAACATCAACACGAACTAAATCATAAGCTTCATCTAATGGTTTTAGAGCTTGAACCATCTGTATAGTTGAACAGTTTGGATTTGCAATAATCCCTGTTTGTTTCCATTTTGCTATATCACTAGGATTTACTTCTGGAACTACCAAAGGAACATCTGCATCCATTCTAAAGTGTGAAGTATTATCTATAACTACTGCACCAGCTTTTACAGCTGATGGTGCAAATCTTGCACTTACACTTCCACCTGCACTAAAAAGTGCTATCTCTATCTTGTACTCTTCAAAAACATCATCAGTTAACTCTACGATAGGTAACTCTTTACCTTCAAACTCAACTGTTTTTCCAACACTTCTAGCACTAGCTAGTGGTAAAAGTGTCTCAACTGGAAAATCTATCTCTTGAAGAACTGTTAAAATCTCTTCTCCAACTGCTCCATTTGCTCCAACTACTGCTACATTATATTTTTTCATTTTTTCTCCTATTTTTAATTTTAATTTGTAAATCCACGAGATTCTAAACAAAGACTCTCAGGTGTTATAACTTCACCATCACTAAGTATGGTTGCTCTCTCAACTACAGATATAAGCTCACGGATATTACCAGGCCATGAGTACTCAAGTAGTTGCTCTTTTGCTTCATCTGAAAATCTTTTCTCTTCAAAATTGTATTTTTCACAATTTAGCTTTAAAGACTTTTCTGCGATTTCTAGTATCTCATCTTTTCTCTCTTTTAGAGGTGGTATATGTAATGGTATCGTATTTAGACGATAGTATAAATCCTCTCTAAATTCAGAGTTTTGAATCTTTTTAGATAAGTTTGCATTTGTTGCTGATATAACTCTTATATCTATCTTTATAGATTTAGATGAGCCTAGTCTTCTTACCTCTTTTTCTTGCAATGCTCTTAAAAGTTTGGCTTGAACTTCATAAGGCATCTCTCCTATCTCATCTAAAAAAAGTGTTCCACCATTTGCCAATTCAAACTGTCCAGCTTTTGCTTCACTTGCATCTGTAAAAGCACCTTTTTCAAAACCAAACAGTTCACTCTCTATAAGGTTTTCAGGGATTGCTGCCATATTTATCGCAATAAAAGGTTTTTTAGCACGAGGCGATTTTTTATGTATATAGTTTGCAAAAACCTCTTTTCCAACACCACTTTGACCAAGAAGTAATATACTAGCATCTGTTTGTGAAGCTTTATCTGCTATCTTTATAACATCTTCAAGTGCTTTTGAAGAACCTAAAAATTCATTAGCTTCTACTTTTTTAACTCTTTTTGTTTTAGATGACTTTTTAACCTCTTGAATTTTGCTTTCCCTTTTTATAGCTTCTATAAGAGTATCTATCTCAAAAGGTTTTAGTAAAAAATCTTTTACTCCAAGATGGATAGATTCTATAGCACTACTAAGAGTAGCATTACCTGTCATTATGATGATTTCATATCTGCCATTTAACTCTTTTATAAATTCTATACCATCCATTTTAGGCATATTTATATCTGTTATGATAAGATCATAACTATCATCAAGCTTTTTTAAGGCATCAATAGCATTTTTAAATGTTTTTATCTCAAACTCTTTAAAATCACCCATAGCGATTTCAAGAGATTTTCTCATATTTATATCATCTTCAACTATTGCTATTTTCAATTTATTATACCCTTATTTTAAAGCTGTTATTTTAACTAAGTTTTCATTAAAATCGACTTTGAAACAAGTTGTTTTTAGAGTGAGTATTGTTGTTCCTGTATAAATGCTATTTATAGTTTTATCTCTATGTTTTACTTCTATACCTAGTTTATGGATAAAGTTTATAAATATTTCTGAATTTTTTAAAATGGCTTTTTTTATATCATTTGTATCATCTTTTAAAATTATAGAATCGTAAAGAGAACCATTACATTTTGTCATAGCTTTTGAGATTTGTAGTTTTTCGTTGTAAAGTATAGAATCCTTTACGACATATCTATAAGATATAAGGTATTCACTTGCATTTAGAGCAAGTGAATGATAGAAGATTAGAAAGCAAATTGTGAGTAAGAAATAGTTACTTCCATCTCTACTTCGCATAATCCCTCTTTAAAAGTTGTTTCAACTAAATTTGCATTTCTTATAGTTGCAGAAACAGAAGTTCTAACACTTGAACGAGTTACCATCATATTTTTAACTAAGTCTTGACCCTCTACATACACACCTTTAATTTTTTCAGCTAAAAGTCTATAACCCTCAGCTATAGCAGCTCTTTTTGCAAGTGCATAAGCTTGAGCAGGTGAAGAGGTATTTGTTGGTGCTACACCTTGACCAATTACATTAACTCTTAACTTTCTATTTTTTTCTAAAATAGGTGTATTTTTTGGTAAGTTTGGTTTATTGTTTGTTGTTTGTTTCTGATTGCAGTTATTACAATTATTAACTAACTTATTGCAATCATTGCAGTTATTAGTTATTTTATTACAATTATTGCATTCATTTAGTGATATCTTATTGCAACCATTACATTTATTATTACAATTATTTGTCGCACAGTTTGTATTATAAACTACACCTCGATCTGTACTTGTTACATTTTTTACAGATCTTGGTAAATATGAACATCCAGTAGCCAGTATAAAAACAATAGCTAAAAATAATATTTTTATCATTTTATTTTCCATTTATTTTTACCATATAGTTCTATATGAATTTTGTTGGCAAGAGTTACAGTTTGTATTGCAACCACAAGAAGGTGCAGTGCAACCACAGTTTCCTCTATAAGCACAAGCACTAAATATACTTGCAATTGCAACTAATAGAAACATTGAGATAAGTTTTTTTTTCATATTAAATATCCTTTACTTTTTTGTATTGATTGGGAATTAGCATTTATTGTTCCACCTCGCTTGATGAAGTATCATTTTCTATCTCTTCATCTTCCTCTTCATTTTTAGGACATCTTGAGAT
>Ga0256837_1000966_pt1 | contig 21219 bp, 17 predicted proteins | sample 4562384metaG_FD_185976 | JGI IMG/M metagenome (GOLD analysis project Ga0256837, IMG submission 185976) | Hydrothermal vent microbial communities from Guaymas Basin, Mexico - 4561-384 | ecosystem: Environmental > Aquatic > Marine > Hydrothermal vents | place: Mexico: Guaymas Basin | collected...
GGATTATAATGGCGGAGCCGACGGGACTCGAACCCGCGACCTCCGGCGTGACAGGCCGGCATTCTAACCAACTAAACTACGGCTCCATTATAACTATCCTTGTATACCAGCCTGGCGGAAACCCACGGCTGAGACAGGCCTTAACCGTACTCCAGGATTTTTATTAGCTTTATTACTTTAATTTTTATTGTTAAATAGTTACTAATTACTACTTACTTTTTATAAGTTACTTTTTATAATTTTAACTTTTCCAAAACCTTATTTTATTAAACCCTGATGCCTTTACCGCTTGGCTACTCCCACTGCCATAACGTGGGAGGAAGGATTCGAACCTTCGATTCTCAGTTTATCATCTTTTAACCATTACAGGATCTCAAATCCTAATGGTTAATTATAAACGCTAGTGATATCGCTCACTAGCAAAGCGGTCTCATTCTGGGTTTTCGGTATACAAGGAATAATATAAGATAAAGAGATTAAATATATTTCAATATTTGTTACTCCTCATCAAAATCGATCTCAATCGTAGTTTTTGCATTTACAATTGATAATTTAACATCAACTTCTTTCTCAAAGTTATCGATATCTTCACTCATTTTTTCAACAAGTTCTCTTACATTATATGGATCTTGTAATGTAGCTTGTGAATTTGCAAGAAACATATTATACATTTCATCAAGAACTTTTGGATCAGTATTTTTGGAATCAGATCCAACTTTTGTCTCAATTAATTTATCCACCTGCTCTCTTGCTTTTTCATTAATCTTTTGAACTTTCTGAAGAATACTATTGTATGTATCAGCAAGTCTTTCAATAATTTCTTTCTCATTACTTAAATTTCTTTTTCTTTCAATCGCTGCAACAATTGTATATTCCTTACCGCCAATAACTACAGTAGTTTCGGCATTCTTCTGTGCGATTTTTGATTTTAAAATCTCCCTATTTTTTATCAATCTTAGGAGTGAATCAATAGTAGATTGTGCATGTTTTTTAAGTTCATTTACTGTAATATTGTTAATTTCTGTAACTTGATTTTTCCCTATTGTATAATCAACAACAGGCTTTCCATAATATAATTCTTCTTGTTTCTTCTTAATCTTTTTATCGAGCAATTTAAGCTCGGAAAGAGCTTCTGTTAATGTTATTGTTCTCGTAGCCATTATATTCTCCTTTAACCAAGTAATGATGCAACACTTCCTGTTGGTTGAGCTCCTGCTGGAGGAATATTCTGTTGTTGTGTTTGTTCTGGTTGATTATTATTTTGAACAGATTGTGTTGTTTGAGTATTACCAGAATTCTGATAATTATTATAATTTCTATTACCACCGGTATTATTGTTTTGATTCTGATAGTTCTGATTTTGGTAGTTATTTTTTGGTTTATTTGCATCGTAAATCGCTCTCATAGATGCACTATATGTTGTCATATAATTAAATTGTTGTGATAAGTATTCTTGGAACAGTAATAAGCCATGTGATCCAACTTCTAGTCCTAAATCAAATACAACTTGATTATTTTGATTCAATGTAAATCTAATCATATAGTGCATTTTATTTGGGTCTTTTTGATCAGGAAATCTTGAGATATGCACTTTACTTACGCCATCTCTTGGGAAATGCGTAATTGTGATACCATATTTTTCACTAACTTCAACTGTATTAATTTTGTAATTTACACCTTGAAGCCCATTCTGGATTAATGCAGGAATAACTTGTCTAACAATAATCATTTCATCAGGTGTAAGCGTAAACCACTTACTTGCATCATAATTATAGATCTTCATCCCTGGTTTAATATCTTTTGGTGAAACAGGGTTTAGAACTGGAACAAACTGTAAACTTGCACCGTTCTTTCCAAACTGTAATATTATACTCCCTTTATAGGAATTTTGAAATTGAAAAAATGTAATATCGTAGCTCATGTAAAATCTCCTTCATGTTATTTCGCTATTATTTATATGGAATTATACTCTTTTCTTATTGAAGTACTCAGCAATGTGTTTAATTTCATGATTAACAGTAAGCATATCACCAGGTTGTGATCCTCTAACCATAAATTGAGTATTATATAATGGTAAAATTGTTACAACTAAATCCATTGCCAAATATTTATTATCATATGATAAAACCTCATCAACACCTTTTTGTATTTGTAAATCAGTAATAACACTTAATCTAATATCAGCATATCCTGGTAATTGTGTATGTAGAACAAAAGGCCATTTATAAAGATATTTATTTGTACTTCTTGGTGAAGCAAGAACAAGAAGTGCAGCATAAGGTATAATTATTTTATCGATAATTGCTTGTGGATTATCAACAGCAGTCATCAACCTAATTCTACCACTAATTTGTTTAGTATTTGATGAGTTCTTCCAAGTTTTAGGAAGGTCGATTTTGTATCCTGATAATAGATCATGCATAATTGAATCATTATCAATTAAATGATCTTTTCCTGTTACAGATTTTAACGCGTTTTGTGCTGTTTGCGTAATATCATGTAATCCTGAAAGAATTTTATTAGCAAGATCATCACCTAACATTGATTTTAAGTTATTACTCATCATTCTTTTAAATGTTTCAAAATCACCATTTGACATATATGAATAATCACTAACCACTTGATTAATCATATTATTTACATTTGATAAAATATTATCACCATAGTGTGATGATACTGTATCAGTACATGTAATATCAGCAAGATAAAATTTAAGAGTACCTGGAATTCCTGCAGAACTAATTCCAGCACCTCCAAGAACAGAAGCAAGATATGATTGGAATTCTCCTATTTTTGGAACAAAATTCCACGCATTTAATATTGATGAAGATTCATTATACATCATATCACCAGGAGTAATATGGAGAATGTGATCATAATCATTAAATTTATTTAACCCTGGATCAACATCACCATACCCTCCATTAAATCTACCAGTACCAACATCGGGTGTACCATATATTGTTGAAATAGTACTATATACACTTGTTTGTTTTATTGTTTCAGGAGCAGTAAATATTCCTGATGTTTCTGTTCCTCCAATAGAACCACCTCCACCTGAAGAACCCGATAAAGAACCAAGTGTTTCAAAAAGATCTGAAAACATATCTACACCTTCATATAATTATTTATTATATATGTTAAAATTGGATTATTCTTAGAATTTACGATATGAGATTTAACATCAGAAATATTTGATGTCAAAATAATTTCATATTTTGAAAATTCATCATCTAAATCTTTTGTATCTTTTAAAAGAGATTGCAAAGTTAGATATAACCTATAGTTATATTGTAACATAACTAAATCTCTACCAGTTGGATCAATCATATCTAACTTATTGAAATTACCATCTTTTTTCGCATAATAATCATTAATAATATTACCTTCAAAATCAATATCAGTATTTATTATTCTTGAATATTTATCAAGAATATATCGTCCTGAAACATCACTTTTAATGATATCTTTAACTCTTAACGAAATCATATAAAATGATGTACTATATAATGTATAATCAAATGATCTTGCTCTTGCTCTGATTAAATTTTCAGATAAATCTGTAACTATAATATTTATTGAATATTGCGAATTATTTATATCTTCTAAAGAAGCAATCAATTTATCTAAATATGCATTCGGTAAAAACTGCGATATCTTATACTGTAGATAATAATTATTTCCTGGAGATATCTTTAAAAAATCATTATAGTTAAACATAATGATATCATCAGATTTTTTATAAATAGTATTTTCATAAGGATATACTTTATATCTTGATGAAAAATTTGAGAAAATACTTTGATTTAGAACTATATTCTCAGAATAATTTAATTCTCTTAATAAATTTAGTAAATCTGGGTTCGATTCAAGTATTCGATATTCACCCCTAGTGAAATCAATATAATATGGTTGATCTTTTAAAGGAAGTAAATATACTGATAAATTCATATTAATATCAAGAACATATTTTTCTGTATCGAGATTTAAAGCATATTCTAATAACTTTTCATCATATATTACTGGCTTAAATCCATTTAATATAGAAAATAACAAATTCGTCAAATTATAATTAATATTTGAATAATTAGAATATAACCCATACAGCATATTTTCTTCATAATACGGTAATTTTGGAGATACAATATCAAAATAAAAAACTGGTAATAAGTTTATTACAAAATCCTTAAATAATGTACTAAGTATTTCAGAAGCAACAGATTGTACCTCTTCTGGTACTTTCACCCGTAAAACAGGTTTAATTATATCATATATTAAATTAACAAAATTTCTAAATCTAGATTCAAAATCCATAACACAATAACCAAGATCTAACTTTTTTGATATATCATGAAGATATTTATCATATGATTGTAATTCTCTTGATGTAACAGTATCTAAGATAAATTTAAAGTTAAGAGGGTATTCAAATTTACCATAATCTGCAAGTAGATTATCAAAATCTTGTTTAATTTGTGCAAAATATGTATTAAACAAACCTACTAATTTTTCATAATATTTTTTAGGAACATTATATACAGTATTTGTTATGTATCTTTTAAAATACATATCAACATCATACCATTGTATATCAAATTCAATCTGAGTAAAGTCTATTTGATCTGCTATAGATTTTACCTTTTCCTTTAGATGTGTTGCAATTGATATAAGTTCTGTTTGAGGAATTTTTACTTTTGATATCGTTTTTAATGTATCATAAACGAACGAATCAATTTGTTTATTTACTTCATTCAAAAAATTAACTTTAATAGATGAACATACATCATATAATGATTTTATCTTAAAATTATACTCTGATTCATCTGTTGTAACATCTAGATTTTTTACATCACTTCCTGTTAAATTAACTGAAATAAATTCGCCATCATACCCAGTACCAAAAGAAAACGATAAATTAGCTTTTAAATTTGGTATTTCATATAATATATCATCAAAATCTGATACAATATCTGGATTATCAACAATATAGTTTTTAATTGAAAATGTTGATAATACTTGTCCTGATTGAAGTACTTTTAATAATGTTGAATCAGGAACGCCCTCTAATATATAAAGAATATCAAGATTTCTTCTAATAGTTTCTGCTACACGATCTGTTTCTTTCCATTCAGGATTATATAATTTGTACAACATATCCGAATATTCTGTTTCATTAAATAATTTATTCAATAAATTTTCAAGTACATCATATACTTGAAATTCATACTCAGAATAATAAGGAATATTAACGGAGTTGTTTTCAAAATCCATAGAAAAACTTTCTTTATATCCTTTTAAATTCACTTCCATTAAAGGAGACCAACCTATTATATTATCTGATAAAATTTGTATAACTGCATCAATTAATGTTGTATCTATAAAGTTTCTTTGTGTTCCAGCACTATTCTCAATTGTAACTACTGAGAATTTATTAACAAATAAATTTTTATAGAAACTGTTAATTGAGTCAACAACTACATAATCATCATTATCAAGATAAATTTTTGCAAATAAATTCTCGATATCAGATGTAATTGGTCTTCCTTGTGATATAAAAAATGAAATTAAATATTTTTGTACAATATCTGTAATTGTGTATACAAGTTCTATAGATTTTGAATTAAAAATACTCTTAAATCTTAATAAAGCGAGAAGAATTAATCTTCTCATCTTTATATATAAATAGTTTGTTCTTTCTGCTTCTAAAGTTTTATGTTCATTAATACGATAATATTCAAAAAATTTTTCAGAAACAGTTCTTCCATACAGAATTGTTTTTAAATTTGTATGTGTATCATTCGTAATTTTAATAATATCACTTGTCATATACATTTGGTTTTACCTTTATTTATTGAGAATATGATGATCTATATGATAGAACAACATCTTCAACAGTAATTAGTTCAGGTGTATAATAATTATAATTCTGTGTTCTAATTTCATCATCTAGATCGTATATGATATCAAATGGCGGTTGTTCAATTTGAACAGAGTATATTGATGGTGCGATTGTTATAACTTGTGCTTCTAGTTCACTATTTTTAAAGTTCGTTTCAATATTTGTTGATTCATTCTGATAATTCTTAATTAAATTTGAAATTTTTGGCGCTTCAACATTTGGGTCAAATTTATTTGAAATTATTAGGGCAACATTTAAATCTAAAGGAAGTTTAATTTTATCAATATATTCAAGATTATAAGTAAAATTCTTATTATATTTTATATTTAAAACTTTACCAAATGTCTTGATAAATTTTACATTATGAGTAATTCCTAAAATAACATATTCATCTAACTTATTATAAATATCTTCAAGACGATAGTATGGTAAATCTGGCATATTTGGTTCTATAATTTCTTTATAATCTTTATATCTGATAACAGGTACATGAAAAATATCATATTTTAATTGAAATGGTAGTTGTGATAATTGAACATTGTGGAAGATATATTGTATTTGATTTGTATCAGAATATAATATCACTTCTATAGTATATGTTCCACTTACATAATCTGTAACAAATTGTACATTAAAATCTAATGTATCTTTTGTTGCAGATGCAGGTGTTGTAAACATATTATATGAGTTGATTTTTACAAGAATTTTATTAACAGTTCTTAAATCAAATGATGAAGTATTTAAACTATTTTTATATACACTAAAATTAATTTTTGTTGGTTCAAATGTTATTTTCATATTAGATGAAAATCCCTCAGGTGTTAAGTTACTAGTTTTTGATGGATAAATAACAGAATTATCAAATACATTAGTTGATTGAAATATTTTTAATTGCTCTTTAATTTTAACATTTGATTTAATATTCATTTTTGAGAAAAATTGTAGGTCTATAGATTTATATCTACTAATAAATTCACCTTGATAAAATGATGAAATATGAAGAGAATACATTGTATCAGGTAAGAATAATGATCCATATTGAGAAAATTTTAATACTGGTTGATTTGTTGTAGGATCAACCTCTATTGATAATGTATTTGCAGAAAGTGCTGCACCACAAACAATTCCTCCTGTAGTCGAATTCTGTATTTCAACAACAAAATCAAATATTTGTGGATTATAGATATCATTAATATTTGGAGTATTAACTACTAAATATACAGAGAAATCATATTTTTTAGTTTCAGGATTATATACTGCATCTATATAGTTAACTGCTACTGATGTTATTTTATCATATGACGATATAATAGACATTTCAGGAATAACATCAAAGTGTATTCTTTTATGTAAATAAAAATATTTTGCAATTTTTAAATCAGGATAAAATTTTATAGAGAATGGAACTATCGCTGTAAAATCATCTTCTTGAATTTGATTTTGAGGAATATATAAACTTGATTTCTTCAATGAATAAGTATTATTATTACCAAGTTCAGTAAGTATGATATCCTGTTCTAAATCATATCTATCAACATCTGTTAATATAATTGAATTTGTATTTATAAGATTCCCATTTAATTCAAGTTCAACAAATGTTGTAAATTCAGGAGCAATAGATCTTCTTAGTACTGTTTTATTATATTTTGTAGTTCCTTCTAAGAAATAATCAAGATTTTCTAAATCATATTTTTTAGATAATAATGTACCTCTACTTAAAAATTCAGTAAACATTTTATTCTTATAATCAATTAATGAATCAGCATCTTTACCGTTCATAATATCTATATGATTTACTATAATTGTTGGAGAAATACCTGTCTTTTTATCAACAACATTTGTTCCTACTTGTAATGTATTTGCATATACATTTCCTTGAGCTCCGTAGGTATCATAAGTATAAATTTGTACATGTGAACCTTCTTTAATAGGAGTACCAACAAAATCAGTAGCAAAATAAACTCTTGTTATTTTATCATATACAGAATATGTAAAAGTACTATATGTTAATGAATAAATTGACGACACATACTGATACTCTTTTCCATCAACAACAACTTTTATATCATATCGTTGTAAACCCTCATCATTTTCAATATCATAATCATATATTGTAGTATCTGCATAAAAATCAATAATATTTACTTTTAATTGTTTAATTTTTACATTAAAAACAACATATGTTGATCCATCATTATCAGTAGATATATATGATGCTATCGGTTCATTTGTATCAATAAAATAAACATAAGATTTTCTAGATATATTATCATATATCATATGTACAGGACGATCAAGAATATACATAACATTTGGGTTATTTTTAGATACAAGAGTAAATGTTTCATTAAAATCATATTCGTAATGTTGATCTGGTGAAATTTGAACCCTTAGTTCTACTAAACCGTTAGCAGGTTTAGGTGTTGCAAGCTTAACTCCTAATGTTTTTGCTACTTGTACTATTGTTTCAGGTAAAAGAGCTGTTTCAATATTACTTTCATTCATTAACATTGAAATATAAAATAAAATATTATCATCAGCTACTGCAATTGCATTAATAAATTGTGATATAAAACTATTTGGAGATGTATCTAAAGGAGTATTTGATAATTCTTCCATTTTTTTAATGATTTTTTGCTTTAAATCTTCATAATCTGTAACAAACATTATAACCCTTTTATTAATTTTTAAAAAATGTTTGAAAGTGCGAAACGGTGTTTCGCACTTTCGAATAAGATTATTTTCCTGCAACAGGGTTAAGATTTTGATCACCTTTATCACTATCAATATCAAGCATTTCAAGGAATCTTGCTTTAAGGAAGTTGTTTCCTGCACAGAATGCTACTGTACTTGGATAGAAGAAAGGTCTATCATATGCAAATGTGATTTCAATTTCAACTTTATCATTAGTTGCAACATCTTGATTAATTGAACTTAATGGTAAGTTTGTAGGCCAAATACCAAGATATTCCATAGCAAAAATAGCTCTATCGATTGTAGGGTCAGTCATCCACCACCATAACTGACCTTTATATTTTTGTTGAGTATAATTAGTAGAAGTACCAAGTGGTGATTTATGGTTATTAAGTCTTGATGCACCAGATCTTGGATCTCTTAACTGGAATAACCATGATCTGATAATTGCAGTAACTTCACCAGAGAATGTTTCCCAGTATTTTACATTAAATGTTTTAGAGATATCTAATCTACCAGGTACAGTGTTCCAAGTACCACCTAAACCATCGATAGTAACTTGAGTAATGTTAATATCAGGAAGAGTAATACTTGTATTTACAGCATTAAGTACTCTATTAGCATCACTATAGTTAATTTGAGAATATTCACCACCTGGAATTGATAATGTCGCAGGTAATGAGAATGATAGGAAATAATAACCTGTTACAAGTGGTTCAGATTCGTATTGTAACTTATCGCGAACGAAAACTCTGTTAAACTGGTTATCGTACGCGTTAACTTGCGTCATCGCTGTAGCGTCACCATATAAGTTTTTCATTGTTTCAACCTTTTTAATTTAATTTTTCTAAAGATTTATAAATCGGCAAATAAACATTTTGACAAGTATCTATCAATTCTTGTGTACGAGGCATAAATCTATTAAATTTAAAATTCATCGTAAAAGTTAACAGATCAACATTAGATATTTCTATATTCATCATATCCATAGGATAATTTGTAGGCCATATATCTATAAAACCTACAGCATCAATAACTTTACCTAATGTTGGATCTGTTGTAAAAATTATTACAGACCCATAATATAATAATTGATATACTGAGCCTGATATCTTTTTTGTCATTTGTTGATGTAATCTATATGATTGTTCATCCATTGGTTTTATTAGTGAAAACCAAAATTTAAAAAAATCCATTAAACTGCCCTCTTGTGTATCTATAAACCTGATAGATACTTCTTTACTAACAGTAAGTTTTCCAGGAATTGAATAATCTTCATATCCTTTAAATATCAAATCGTTTATAGATACATTCGGGGCTGTATAACCTCGAGATAATGTTGCAAGAGCTACCTGTGTATCTGAATTAAAAAACATATTTAATAATTCAGTAGAAAAACTTCCAAATATAGCATATGTATATCCAGTTACAGCAGGAGCAAAATCTGCAACATATTCAGAAACAAATTGTTCATCACCTGGTAAATGCAGAGGAACACCCGAGTGTCTCGTTAAAGGAGATTGTGGTTTTGAATAGTATAACATTATACTAACCTTTTAAAGGTGTTCTCTCTTACATTTCCGATTCACTCAAATTATTGAGTTAAGTTAATAGAAATCAATAATTTTTCAAGAGCATATACTGGTTCTAGAACAACATTCACTTTAACAATTTTTCTTTTCATTTCATAATCATTAGAACTTACTACAACTGAATGTGTTCTAATACCATCTCTTTGTTTAATTTCTTCTAAGAATGCTATAATTTGAGCTTTAATATCACCAAGTAATTTTTCTGTAATATTATCAAAGATATAATATTCACCAAATTTTCTCAATGTTTTTGCAACATAAAGAACCATTCTAACGATATTCACATTTGATTTAGGTCCTTGAATAATTTGAGCAGTTAAGTTACCACCTATATGGATAACACCCATTTTCTCAATTACTGGGTTAAGTTGAGCAAGATACCATCTATCATAATCAGTATCATTTAAACTATATTGTAATTTTTTACAACTAATAACTGATCTTTTTAAACCTGCTACTGCATCCCAAACTTCACCGTGTTTATCAACAGTAGGTACAAGTCTTGCTAAGTGATAACTTGGAGCAACCCAGATATCTTTACCTTCAAATGTAGATTCAACAAGAGAATGAACACCATAGATACCACACTGCCAACTTGTAATTGATTGTAAATCACTATATCTTTTAGCAACTGCTGCATCAGGAGTAGGTGCTTTTGGTAAATCAAGATAAGCAAATGTATCTTGTCTTCTATTTACAAAATCTTGTAGAGATTCTTTAATTTGTGGAATATAATCGATATCAAATGTTACAGAAATATCATTTTTCAATGGATTTACAAGATCACTATCAAAATCACCTTGTAATGCATCTCTAAATGCTGCACTTACTATTATTGGATCAAGTGCTCCATTCTCTTTATACATACAACCAAAAGTACCATTTCTCAATTCAATGAAAATTCTTGTTTTAGGTCTAATATCAACAAGAGGATCATATTCATATGTCCAAGTTAATACTTGATCAAGAATTGTCAAATCACTATTAGGTGCTTTATGTGTTCTTGCAAATTCTACATTAGCACCACTTACATGAACATTAACATAATTTGATTGTTCATTAATCAATGTTCCAATGTAGTTAGAATCACCAAATTGATCAAATCCTTCTGGATCAAAACTAATTTCAAATTGTGGATCAAGTGTCATTTTAACACCAGTTGCTTGATCATTATAATATACTTGGAAATAATATGTTCCATCATTTTTACCAGTTGGAACTAAACTTACAAGAATATTATTATACCAAGGACCTCTTCCTATACCAAATATTGCGAATAATGGTTTCCAACTATCAGGTGCTGGGTTAAAGTTTTGATAATAACTTCCTGAAGTTGTAAATCCAGGCCAATATTTATCAGTAAATCCGTTTGCAGGATCACATATACCTCCTGCACCAGGTCCACCTACGATTACATCATTCCAAGATGAATCTGTAGTTAACAAGTGACACATATCTGTAAAGATTTCTCTAGTAGGATTATATTTTAATTCTAGATCATCAATCAATGTGGTTCTTGCTAATGTTCTTGCAATATCTCCTGGTTGCTCATCTAGATAAAGTAGATTTTCAGGATTTTCAGGAACTTTATACAATGGGTTAAAATATCTTACGAAACCACCTACTTTTTTAGGGTTTCCATCATCATCAAATTCTGTCAAATAACCAACTGTTGCGTGTGCGAATGTTGGAACAGGTTTAGTTTTATGTGCAGGTATTGTTACAGTATTTGTTGAATTTGCATCAACATATGCTACATCTTGTCCTGCAAGTGGATGTAGATATTCACAATTCGCTGTACAATTTCCGTCATCATCAAATTGTAGTACAGGAACATTATCAACAACAGGCAATACTCTCATTACATATAACCAAGTTGATACTTCATGGAAATTTCTTGCGTTATATAAACCTTGAGTAAACTTAACTTTATTTGGAGGACCAAATAAATCCATATTCAAACTACCAGTAAAAATTAATTCATTATCTTTATATCTTTCTGAAATAAATGCTTGAAATCCTACAGTACCTACTATTTCTTGTACCTGAGGAATATCAGCACCAAAAGATAAATATACACCAGGATGGATCATTGTAGCCATTTCTTTATCCTTTTCTCTATTTATTTGTTATTTTGTGTGATTATTCATTAGTTGTTTCTAAAAAAATCAAAGTTTGAAACACCGGTAATTGGTGTTTCAAACAATTATTTATTGTTCATATTATTTTAAATGATACCTACAGTCCATTCAATAATAATTGATGAGTTTTGTGTTTTAATATAACTATCAGTTAATCTTGCAAGCATAATTTTTGGATAGCTCTGTGATGCAGTATCTTCTACAACTTGACCAGTTGAATTATCCCACATACAAATAAATAATCCAAATTCATTAATTGTAAGAGAAGTATCACTTACATCAGCTAATGTAGCATCTTGGACATCTTTATCAGATAAATTTAATGTATATTTAACAGCGTTTGGAGATGTATATTCAACTTGTGCTATTTTTTTCCAATAATAATGATTTTTATAACTAGAATCTGCAGTATTACATGATGCATCTAAATTAGCAGTTGGAAATAGTGTAACAGTGTTTCCGTCTTCTGTATTGTAATCATGATCAATTGCATATGTTCCTGCTAAAAATTGTGCCCCTGGATTTGGATCTGATAAATCATCAGTATCTTTTCTTATAACAAACATCTTATGTAAACAGGTATCAGATACTGATGTAGCAGCACCATCTCCTCCAACAGAAAATGCAGAAACTGAATAATTATTTAAGTTTTGTATAGCAACTATAGGAAGTGATGTTTGTCCTGACATTTGAAGATTAATTTTTTTAAGAATTAATTGAGCTCCAATATTAACATTTGTATTAGAATTAAAAACTTTTCTTTGAATTTTTCCATTTTCTTCATATTTCAAATAACCAAAACCTTGTAAAGATTTAATCATGTGTTTTCCTTTATTATGTTATTTTTATTAAATGTTAAGAGAATAATCTTATGATGTAGTTGTTTCATAAGAATGTTCAATTGTAATATTCTCTTTTTGATAAACAATCTGAGTTCCTTTTTCACTCTCAGTTAATGTAATAGTAGAAGAATTAATAACGATTTCTGTTACATGATAATCTGTTTCTAATTCAAAAATTGTTGATTCCTTAATACCTTGTTCAAAATGTGTTTCTATATCCTCTACTTTAATAATTGAATCTTCATGAATTAAATATGATAAATGAAAATATTCAAGATTAAATTCAACATAATCATAATATGCTCTATATAATGGATCAGAAAATGTTTCAATTTGTGATGTAAATAAAATAGAAGAAGTTACATTAATAATATAACTTGGATCAGCAACTGCCATATATAGTGGATAATAGTTATCAAGTTTTGTAGAAATTATTTTTGAAATTTGATAAATTGATATAAATGGTAATAAATAATCATCAGAATTGCCCAGTTGAAATCCATTTATTTGTTTTTGTATAGTTTTAAATACTCCTGTAAAATCTGATATAAGCACATCTTGTGTTTGTACTTCAGATAAATACTTAAGAATTGCAGGATATAGATTTTTATATGTTGTCCCAGATTTTTTCAGATAATATAATGTATTAGATATCATTAAAAAATAATTATAATACATATCTAGAACATCAGAATCATCAACCATCGTAGGATAAACATTAGAATATTGTTCAGGAATAGATAAATTTCTTTCAAGCCAGAATTTATTCAATTTTGTTAAGAAATATCCTGATTGAATATCATGATTTAATAGATTATTTAAGTTAGAATTAGATGTACTTATTACTAAATCACTTTTTCTTTTAATATATTCTCGTCTCAATGTTAATAGTAAATCTAACTGTTCACTATGTGATAATGTATTGATTAAAGGATACTTTAATTTTAAAACATACATAAAATTATTTGATGTTGGAGTAATAACATTAAGTAACAAATACTTTTGTAAATCTCCTTTTAAATAATCCTTATAAAGAACCTGTTTTAAAACATGATACATTAAGATTTGATATTCTAAAGTATATCCTTCATTAATTTGTTGTAATGAAGGAGGAGAATCAAATAATAATGCCTTTGCAAGAACATCATAGTACATAATATCTCTTGTATTGATAGTATATTGAGAAGAGATAATAGGTAATGATAATGGAAGATCATCTTCAGTAATTTCTTCAACAGCATTTACAAATTTTATTAATGAACTTGGATAAACTTTATTACTTTCAGAACCTACAATAATTATAGGATCTAAGTTAACTAATGAAACTAATTCAGCATTTGTAGATACCCCAAGTGCCTTTAAAATATTGATGAAATTTTGTTTTCCTCCTCTCTTTGTAATTAATTCATATGGTTTAGATTGTATATCATTTACAACATCTAAATCAACTAATTGATTAATACCGAAGTTATATTTTAACAAAGTAGGAAATATATTTGATGTTGGTTTAAACATACTTAGATATTTTTGATATGCTTTTAAACGATATTTAATAAAATTAGCAAGAACTGGGAAATTATTAAATGATTTATAAAATTCAGAAAATTGCAAATCAAATAATTTAGATATATTCTCATCTACCTCAACATTTTGTGAATATATTTCATCATAGATCATCGTTCACACCTAATAATTTATTAATTTCTTTAAATACATAAAAATTAATAATTATTCTATCAAGAGGAATCGATATTTCTTGTTCATATTGAGGTTGTATTGTATGATTAATATAATCTGAAGAAAAATTGCTGAGATATTCTGTATATTCTATATTCTGATTTAGATTGTTTATTAAGTTTTGAATATTTAAAAGATCAGAAGAATTAACTTCTGGGATTTTTTGTACCCCGTAAGGAATTTCAAACAAAATCGAATAATCATATTTCGTATAATCTAAAAGCAATTCCATTTTTTCAAAATTATGTTTATTTATCATAATATCGAATGTTAATTTAAATTTCTTATATAGATATGAAAGAAACACATTTACATATTCAACAGAAGTTTTCTGATCTAATCTTAACAAATTTAGTTGCAACAAAGGAAATAGTTTAGTATACAAATAATTATAATCATCTATTGAAAAAATTTTATAGTAATCAAAACTAAATTTATAATGAGAATCAACACGATTATCTAATACCATTATATCAGGTTTATATTTATCTATTGATAATTGTATTTTAAATGATCTAATAGGAGAAGATTCAAATAAGTTTACAACTTCAATATTGGTAATACGAAATAATCTATTTACATTTGTTGATGAAAAAACAATCATATCATCAAGTTCGGGCTCTAATCCAAAAATTGCAGGTATAACTACAAAAAATTCTTGTTGATTAAAATAGTTACCTACATCAGTAGCCTGATTTGTTTTTGGTTCTGCTTGTGTACTAAAATAAACTGGAAGTTGTTCTATTTTTGCATATTTTGCAATTGATGTGTCATCCAAAGGATGTGTATAATACGATTTTGTTGTTTCAGTCGCTTCTGCAATTTCTTGTTTATTACTTAATGAATAATATGTTGTTTTAACTGGTGGAGGAAATGCATAATAAAATAAATGTAATGCATCTAAATAATCTAATTGATAATCATATGGTATAAACATAATACTTCCTTTTAATTAATAATTACTTCAGAAATTACTTTGGCAGCAGATTCAACACTCATTTCACCTGTTTTTTCAAGTTTAAATAAAATTTTAAAATCTGTTGTTTCATTAATATCAATAACTAATTCTATGTGTAATACTCTTTTATCTTTTTTATCTTCAAGTATTTTCAAACTATTTATTTTTATATACAAAGATGATTCGAGATTATGAGTAAGTTCTGTCTCTATTTGATTTATTGTAGTTTTTGTAATATTATCATAAATATAATCAATTAATGATCCACCTACTTCAATATTATATACTAAAGATTCTTTTCTTAAGGTTAAAATTGCCATAATATCTCTTAACATTTTTTGTAAATCAGAACTAATAGTTGAAAAGTCAAATTTTGAATCAAAAACAGGTAAAATATCTATTGAATTTTGTTTAATTTTATTCTTTAAGAACATATGGAACTACCTTTATTTTTAATAAATGTTAAAAATAAGTGAAGCGAGAGAACAACCCTCGCTTCACTTTTGTAAATTTTGTATCGGTTTAATTTTTTCCTGAAATGATTTTACTTTTTCTAAAATATTACCTTGTGAATCTGATGTATCAACAACATTATCTTCAATTTGAGCAAACTCAGGTCTTGTTTTAGAAGCTATTATATGGTGCTCCCTTTCAAGTTTTTTAACTCGTTTCATCATTTCTTCATATTGTTTCATTGTCATTTTCTCAATTATATTAAATGGATCTATACCGAAGAAATAAATGATATCAGTTATGATATGTGTGAGAAAATCCTCATCCATTGATAGGCGGAAAAAAGGAGTCAATAATCCACTCCTTCAAGTCTATCTCTTGGATATATCCACATTTTGGACATTTAGCTTTTCCGATAGACTCTAACCCATATTTTTTAGGATTTATTGATCTTGTTAATTCTGATAGATCTTCAAATTGAATAAGAACTTTACCAAATTCTAAAGCATCATCAATAGTTAAAGGTTTTTCAGGATTATAAAAATCTACTTCAATTTTATTTTTAGGATCTTCTAGTTCCTGAATACCTATAATTGAATTCATCGCAAATAATGATGTAATTATCGCAGTTTTATGAAAATCAGTAATTCCATGTTTTTTAAATGCTTTTTCTGATCTATTTAACTTATCGATAATTTCAAGAATAATAAGTTCTTTATATAGATTTGGTGTTTCAACTGTTACTTTAATACCATATTCTTCAAAAACATCTTCATATTTTTGGAGGTAAATTGGTTCCTGATCTTCATTAATATTAATTGATGAAATTAAATTATTAAATAAGAAACTAGCAGTATATTCTTTTCCACAAATTCCTTCTTCATTTAATTCTTCTGCTTCAGTATTTGTACATCTTACTTTTAAATCAAGAGTTGCGTTTTTTGGATTCATAATATTTAATATCCCTATAGCTATCGCTACCAAATCATCCCAATATGTTTGTTTTAAGAAACTACCAAATAAATCTTCATTAGGATCATCTGTAAGTTTATATATTTCTTTATTTTGAATCGTATCAAACATCACATTCAATAATACTTTTAATCCTTGAGTATATGATGTTACTACAGTACTTAATACATTTTGTTCTCCAATATTTAATCCTCTAACAAATACATGTTTTCCAGACACAGGACAAATTACTTCATATGTTTTGTGTTTAATGTTAATTTTTAAACTCACTTCAATCTCCTTATATTTTTTATAATGTTATAATTTCAGTTTTATGCTTAAAATCTTCATGAAACGATAAATTTTTGACAGATGCATTAAATGTTATAAATAAATTATTAAACATTATCATTACAGGATCTTTAATCTTACCACGCAATAATTGTATAATATCTTGTTTTTGTAACATATATGCCATTGGTTTTGAAAAGAATTCACTTAATAGTTTTAATGTTTTTTGTATTTCATTATAATCAAGATTCTTTGTAAATAATAGACCTGGTCTTGTATTATCATAAGTATTAAAACTAATAACAAGATTATTTTCAAGATTCTCTGAATTAATAAATTCATCATATGAATATATATTTGAACACTCACCAAACAATAAAAATCTTCTTTGTTTTTGTGTTACAAATTTGAATTCATTTGAAAGATTCTCTTTATTCATATTAAAAACTAAAGTATATGTATTATCTAATAAAACAATATGATCACTAAATGTACCTATAAAATAAGGTTCATAATCCAAACTATTAAAATAATTTATTAATTCCTTTTCTTCATAATCTTTAATTTTATAGCCATTTGTCCCAAAGTCACATCTAATAATATTCAATTCTTTCTCCTTATTTTTTTTTAATATTGTTAAAAACAACTATTAAAAGGTCACAATATGGAAGTAAAATCAAAAATTAAAGATAAACTAAAACAAGTTTCAGATATATATTCTGAAATTAAAGATATGATTCCTCAACCAGTTAAAAATTTTTCATCAAAAGGAAAAATTGTTGGTGATTTTGTTAAACAAAAATTAATAATACTTGCTATTATACTTGACCCTGATATAAAAGAAAAAACAAAATCACCAAAAGCCCTCGTAAAAGAACTTTTACATTTATCAAAAGAAGATCTTGTTTCAAGAATCAATTCTTATGAATTAAAACATAAAAAAACTTTAATAGCGACATATCTTGTTGTTTTAGATATATTTTATGGGGTAATTTTAATACATCTTTTACTTAAAATAGTACCTGATCAGTTAGGATATATAACATACACACTCGTCGAAAAAACTATTCAACTTATTAAAAAAGATGAACAACCAGAACAAACTGACAAGTTACTTGAAAAAATAAGTAAAGAAATAAAGAAAAAAATAACAAATACATTTAATAAAATAAAAGAAATTATACCTATTCCTAACATCGTAACAGATAAACAATTACAACAAGAATCACTCGAGAAACAAAGAAAGATATATATTGGAAAATTATTGTTTGTTATAGGATTAACAACAGCTGTTCTTGAAGAATCATCAAAAACTATCGCTGATTTATTAAAAGTGCAAAAACAGTATATGATTATCTTTAATGCTGTTGAAACAGTAGGATACATTTATAAATTTAATCAAAGTCTTAAATCAAGAATAAAAACAATATTTTTACATATTGGTTTACAATTAATGCATAAAGTTCCTAAACTAAGAAAATACACATATATAATACATATGGTATATAATATTGTAATCGGATACTTAGCATTTAATAAACATCAAAAATAATTCACTCACGAATAAATAGTGATAACAAATCAAAAATCTTATTTCTCTAACTTTTTATTTTTTTTCTAATTACTTTATTAAAACATATTTCTCAATATAAAGGCATAAAATTAAAATCAAATACTGAATAGATTTTATTGGAATCTGATTCTGATCTATTTTGTTTCTGTAATTTTTGGTTACAGTATTGAAACAAAACTACAATCATAAACTAATAAGATCTGTCCTTAATCTGTTTTCTATAGATAAAAATAAATATATAAAAATAAAATAAGAACAGAATAGATTTTATATATAAATAACAACAAAGATTAAAACAAAAAAATAGTTGAGATGAGCTTAGATAACTCATCTCAAAAAATAAATAAACATAAGGAGGGCTGAATGAAAGTCGTAAAATCTTGGACTGAAATAAAGTTACAAGATATAAGTTTAAAAGAATTTGAATTAGAAGTACCTATGGTACTTGTAAAACAGAAAAAACTCGAGAGAAACGAAAAACATGCAGCAATACTCGCTTATTCAATTTTAAATTACTTAGATCGTTTCTCAAAAATTGTTACGGAAAAAGATTTGGTTACAATAAAAGATAAAAATGTAAACAATTTTGTTTTAACTAAAGAAGTTTATAAACATGATACTGCATTACACAAATCATTTTTTATGAAATTTTTAACAAAATTAGGTGTTAGTCCATTATCAAGATATAAAATTTTGAATACACTTGTTAATTCTCATTTTGTATCTAGATATAATGAAGAAACAGGAATGATTTATTTAAAAGGTAAAAAAGAATTTTATTTTCCTTTTGAAAGTGATAGACCAAATCATACATTTAGATTAATAGTTTCAAATATTGATGAGATCAAAAAATTTGCAAAACCAAGATATATTGGAGCATTTTTAGTAAGATTTTTATATAGTGAACCATATATTACAAAAAAAGATAATTCTGAAGTAAAACCGTATACATATGAACAAATTTGTAAAATTTTAGGAGTTACAACTCAATCAATTAGAACAGCACTAAAAATTTCAAAAGAGTTTAGAATTTATAAATTTATTGAAGTATCTAATAATGAATATTATATGAATAAAAGTTTTTCTGATAGAATCGATGGAAGACCTACTGGATTTTATACAAAAATAAAAGTATATAACCAGGATTATATTAATGAAGAAAGTAAAAGAATTATTGTGGGACCTAAATATTTTAAAAATAAAGATTCAGTTGATAATAAATTATCAAAATTTACTTATAGATATTTTAAACTTGAAGGAATGAGATTACTTTGTAATTATGAGGTTACAAGTGTTAGATTAAATAAAAGAAGATTTGTTAAAGTAAAATCTAAAAATAAATATATTAAGAAAAAAGCGTTAAAATTAAAAGTATATGATAGTATTTCTCCGATGAAACATCAAAAAATAAGATTTACTAAACCTGATATTTTCAAAGTAACGAGTGAATCTTCTTATAACTCATTATATACATTATATAATGAAGAAATAAATACATTAAGTATAAATATATTTGCAACTAATTTAAAAGAAGCGATTAAGAAATTAAAATTATTTGCAAAATTATCATCAAGTAGAAGAATTATAAATGTTATACATAAATTTGTAAAATTTTCTAAAAAATCATTCATTGATATGAAAAAATACTCAATTAACTTTTATAGAAAAGTAATAAGAAAAGAAAGTTCCGAAATTACATTTAATACTGCAAAAGATGGAATTATGTCTGCTACTAAAAAAGCATTAAAAATATTAAATGAGTTTTATGATAAACAATTGTTTACTTCAAATATTCTTTTTGATATTAGTAATACACTTGTTACTGATTTTGTTACTATCAAAGGAACAACTATTAAAAATACATAAGGTTGTATTATGAGAACATTTGTTTTGCGTTATACATATGGTAAAAAATTAGAGAAATATGCTAATATTGGAGTTACTTGTCCGAATTGTGGTCAAAATAAAATAACTAAACTTGGTAGATTACCTAAATTAGGTTGGGGTTTTAGATGTCGTATCTGTGATGAGATATTTTATATTAATATTGTTCAAGTTGATTCAGAAAAACCAAAAACAAAAATACAA
>Ga0256837_1000967_pt1 | contig 21217 bp, 17 predicted proteins | sample 4562384metaG_FD_185976 | JGI IMG/M metagenome (GOLD analysis project Ga0256837, IMG submission 185976) | Hydrothermal vent microbial communities from Guaymas Basin, Mexico - 4561-384 | ecosystem: Environmental > Aquatic > Marine > Hydrothermal vents | place: Mexico: Guaymas Basin | collected...
AGTATGCATCAGTTGTCATTATTGCATGACTTAAGTTTGTAGCATTTTTATTATTTAGATCAAACTTTTGGCTTGCTTTTATAATTGTATCTTTTGGTATAGGAACACCAATTACACCAGTACTACTCATAATAGGATTTTGTATATTAGAGTATTTCTCTTTTATACTATTTAAAATCTCATCAACATCATCAATACCAGCTTGACCTGTCATTGCATTTGCATTTTTAGAGTTTATTAAAATAAAATTTGTTTTAAAATCACTAGGATATTTTTGATAATGTTTAAGTGGGGCTGCTTGAAATTTATTACTTGTAAAAATAGCTTCAACCTCACATAAAGTATCACTATATATAAATCCCATATCTAGTGCATTATTTGGTTTAAGTCCTGCACTTATACCATCACAATAAAAACCATCAATATCGCTAATAGTATTTTTAGTAGGTGTTATAGTAAACATATTATTTCCTTTTTATATATTAAAAAAAAAGGTGCGTTGCAAAAGCAACACACCTTTTTAAAATTATTAAGTTTAAAACTTATGAATTTTTCTTTAAAGTTCTTAATTCTTTTGCAGAAATTCTAATCTTTCTTGTTGTTCCATCTTCAAGTTCAATTCTAACTGTTCTTAAATTTGGTAAAAATCTTCTTTTTGTTCTGTTCTTTGCGTGAGAAACATTGTTCCCGCTCATTGGACCTTTTCCAGATATCATACATCTTCTTGCCATATTGTTTCCTTAAGTGTTGTTTATTTTAAGAACACTTAAAATCAGTGCCTTATATTTTGTGAAATAATATCTAATTATATCTTAATATTTACTTTAAAATATGATTATATCAAACTAATGTGAATGTTCGTTAACATCGCTATCATCATATGGGTCTAAGTGGATATTTATAACCCAATCTTTACTCTTGTCAAGTTTTTTTATTTTCTCTTCTATATTATCACTAACTTTATGTGCTGCCATAAGTGTTATAACGCAGTCAAAAACTAAATGAACATCTACAAAGTTAGTTTTTCCAGCTGTTCTTGTTTTTAGCCAGTGGCAGTCATTTACCTCTTTTTCAGATTTTATAATCTCTTCTATTTTAGAAGTGATCTCTTCATCTAAAGAGCTATCAAGAAGTACTAATACACCTTCTTCTATTAATTCATAAGCACTATATATAATATAAATAGCAATCATACTTCCTATTATTACATCGAAAATTTCATTTCCACTTATATATACAAGTACAAGAGATACTAAAACTGCAATATTTGCCCAGATATCAGCTTTGTAGTGCAGGGCATCTGCTTTTATTACCATATTGTTTGTATCTTTTGCAATCTTATTTAAATAGATTACTAAAAGAATAGTAATACTAAGAGATACCATCATCACTATAATAGATGTTTGTGCATATTGTGATACTTCACCTGTTAAATATTTATTAATAGCAACATAAAATAAAAATAAACCAGAAAGTGTAATAATAGTTCCCTCAATTACACTTGCTAGGGCTTCAATTTTACCTCTACCATAGTTAAACTGTTCATCTGCAGGTTTTTCACTATTTGATATTGCAAAATAGTTAAATACAGATACAAAAAGATCAAGTACACTATCAATTGCACTTGCTAAAACTGCAACAGAACCAGAAAAGATACCTACTGTTAATTTTATTAAAGTTAATAATAAAGCAACACTTGATGATACAATCGTTGCTTTTTTTTCTGCTGAAATTTTATTATTTTGTATTGACATTATTTTTTTGACTCTACAAATTGTTTTATTCTTGAGATACCTTCTTTTATAGTATCTTCATCTGTTGCAAATGAGAATCTAAAGTAACCATCAAGTCCAAATCCAAGACCTGGAACTACTGCAACACCTGTTGTTTCTAATAGTTTTTCACAAAATGATAAAGAGTTCTCTTCAACATTTTTAATATTTACATACAAGTAGAATGCTCCATTTGGTTTAACTACACTTAATCCATCTATTGAATTAAATAATTCACAAGCTAAATCTCTTCTTTTTTCAAATTCAACTCTCATCATCTCAATATCTTTATCAGCTTTACCTTCTAGTGCTACTATTGAAGCATATTGTGTGATTGAATTGATATTTGATGTACTTTGTGATTGAAGTTTTGTCATAGCTTTTATAAGCTCATTGTTTGGAGTTGCTAAATAACCAAATCTCCAACCTGTCATAGCAACACTTTTACTAAGACCATTTACTGTTATTGTTCTTTGGTACATATCTTCATTTATACTAGCAGTTGCAGTAAATTCTATACCATCATAGATCAGTTTTTCATACATCTCATCAGAAACTACCCAAATATTTGTATCTTTTAAAACTTCAGCTAATGATTCAAGCTCTGTTTTACTATATACAGAACCAGTTGGATTAGATGGGCTTGTAAGAATTACCATTTTTGTTTTTGGTGTTATTGCATTTTTTAATTGTTCTGGAGTTATTTTAAATTCACTCTCATCATTTGTTAGTATCTCAACAGGAGTTCCCCCTGAATATTTTGCTAATTCTGGATATGTAACCCAATAAGGAGCAGGGATAATAACTTCATCACCATCATCAATTAAAGCTTGAAAAATATTAAATAAAGAGTGTTTAGCACCAACATTTACCATAACATCTGATTCTTTATATGTTAAGTTGTTATCTCTTTTTAACTTCTCAACAATAGCTTTTTTAACACCAGGTGTTCCTGCTACTGCAGTATATTTTGTTTGTGCTTTATTTAAAGCTTCTATAGCTTCATCTTTTATTATTTGAGGTGTATCAAAATCAGGTTCACCTGCACTAAAACTTAAAACATCTTTACCACTTGCTTTTAATTCAGCTGCAAGTGTTGATATAGCAATTGTCATAGAAGGAGATAGTTTATCCATTCTTTTTGCTAGTTTAGTTGTCATATTATTATCCTTATAGTTGTTATAAGGGCGATTTTATCTAAAATTTAATCAAATTCTTATTAAATAATTGATAATATAATTCATTATAAAAAAGGTAAGTATTTTGAAAACTTTAACAATTACAATTTTAGCATTTGGTATTTTTCTAGTAGGATGTGGATATAAGACAGATCCAGTTTATATAAATAAAACAAATAGTGCAATTAAAAAAGGTAAATAATGATTTATGATTATGTAATAATTGGTTCTGGAGTTGCTGGATTAAATGCTGCTAGATATATACCAATAGATAAAAAAGTATTAATAGTATGTAAAAAGTCACCATGGGAATGTAATACATTTTTTGCTCAAGGTGGAGTAGCAAGTGCAGTAGATGAATCAGATATAGCTTCTCATGTTGAAGATACTTTAATAGCTGGAGTTAATCAAAATGATAAAAAAGCAGTAGAGTTTTTAAGTAAACACTCAATTGAAGTTATTAGAGATTTAATTAATGGTGGAATGAAGTTTGATACAAATGCTAAGGGGCAATTAGCTTATACAAAAGAAGCAGCTCATAGTAGAAGTAGAATCTTGCATGCAGATGGTGATGCAACGGGTAGAGAGCTTCATATGTTTTTATTAAAAAACTGTCCACATGAATTAAAAACAAACTCAATAGTAATAGATATTTTAGTAAAAAATAAAATTGCTTATGGAGTTCATATATTAAATGGTGAAAAAGATGAAATAATATATGCCCATAATACTATTATTGCAAGTGGTGGAGTAGGATCTATATATAGATACCATACAAACTCAACTACAATTGCAGGTGATATTCAAGGAATATGCTTAGAAAAAAATATTAAGCTAAAAGATATGGAGATGATGCAATTTCATCCAACTGTATTTGTAGATAGTCCTGATGCTAGAAAACAACTTTTAACAGAAGCTTTAAGGGGTGAGGGTGCAATTATTGAAGATGAAGATGGCTATGCATTTTTAAAAGATTATCACAAAGATGCAGAATTAGCTCCAAGAGATGTAGTAAGTAGGGCAATTTTTGATTATAGTTTAAAAACTGAATCAAAAATATATCTATCTTTTAAAAACTTTGATAAGCAATTTTTCAAAAAAAGATTTCCAAATATTTATAAAGATCTAAAAGACTGTGGATTTGATCTTCCTTTTGAAAGAGTTCCTATTAGTCCAGCATTTCACTATAGTATGGGTGGTATTGAAGTTGATTTAAATTCAAAAGTAGGAAAATATGAAAATCTTTTTGCTATAGGTGAAGTTGCATGTACTGGTGTACATGGAGCTAATAGATTAGCTTCAAATTCACTTCTTGAAGGTCTTGTTTTTTCTAAATCTTGTGTAGAGTATGCACTTAAAAAAGATTTTAAAATAGATGAAAATAAACTAAAAGATATAAAACAACCATATTATGAGTTACAAAAAAAGCCAGATAAGGCGATTAAAAATGCTTTAAGAGATCTTATGTGGAAAAAAGTAGGAATTGTAAGAACTAGGCAAAATCTTATAGATACGCTAGATGAGATCAACTCTTATTTAGAAGAAGACCTAGGTAGATTGCTATATTTAAGGTTACTTACGGCAAAATCTATTATTCAAAGTGCTATTGATAGAAAAGTATCAATTGGAGCACATTTTATTAAGGAGAATGAATGTTAAAACTACTGTTAATTAGTTTTATGAGTGTATTTGCGTTTGCAAATAGCGGTGAGAGTATGGCACATGCTATACCAGATCTTACAATGACATGGGTAGGTATTGCCTCATTGATTATTTTTGTAATAGGGTATTATTTTGTAGCAGCAGAAGAGAAATACCATATAGATAAGGCTAAACCAGCTTTACTTAGTGGTACATTCTTATTTATGCTTATTGCTGCATATTATGCTATGAATGGTTTAGATATGAATTTAGTTCATACACAAGCTCAACACCTAATATTAGAGATTGCTGAGATTTTCTTCTTCTTATTTGTTGCTATGACATATATTGAAACAATGATACATATGAATGTATTTGAAAATCTAAAATTCAATTTAGTATCAAAAGGTTATACATATAGAAAACTATTTTGGGTAACTGGATTTTTAGCATTCTTTATCTCTCCAATTGCAGATAACCTTACAACGGCTCTTATTTTATCAACTGTTTTAATTACAATTGAAAAAACAAAAAAAGAGTTCTTAGTACCAGGTGCTATCAATATTGTTGTTGCTGCTAATGCTGGTGGTGCTTGGTCGCCATTTGGTGATATTACAACACTTATGGCATGGACAGCAGGTAAAGGAACATTTGTAGATTTCTTATTCTTATTCCCTGCTGCATTTATAGGTTATTTAATCACAGCATTCTTATTAAGTAAATTTGTACCAAATACAGTTCCTGAAGTTGATATTAGTAATGAAAAAAGACCAGAACTTATGGCTGGAGCTAATACAGTTATATTCTTAGGGGTATTTACAATATTTGCAGCTGTTATATCTCATCAAGTATTACATCTTCCAGCTATGTGGGGTATGATGTTTGGTTTATCACTTTTAAAATTATATGATTACAGACTTAAAAAACTTCATGGTCAAGGGTTTGGTGTATTTAAATCTATGGCAAAAATAGAAAATAATACACTATTATTCTTCTTTGGTATTTTAGCAGCAGTTGGTGCATTATATTTCTTAGGTTGGTTAGCACTAGCTTCAGTTGTTTATCATCCAGATGTATTAGGTCCTACATGGTCTAATATTGGTGTTGGATTCTTAAGTGCTATTGTTGATAATGTACCTGTTATGTCGGCAGTTTTAAAAGCTAACCCTACAATGGGACTTGATCAATGGATGCTTGTAACTTTAACTGCTGGTGTTGGTGGAAGTTTAATCTCATTTGGATCAGCAGCTGGTGTTGGTGTGATGGGTAAATTACCAGGTGTTTATACATTTGGTTCACATATGAAATTTGCATGGACAATCCTTATTGGATATATAGTATCTTGTAGTGTTTGGTATGCTCAATACCAAGTACTAGGTATTGGTCACTAGATATTAATATTACAATAAAAAGGTCAAGCTTTTAGCTTGACCTTTTTTTTATGTCAAAATGTAATATAATCAAAAAAAGAATTAAATCTTAGTTATAATATATTTATGATTTTACACCTAGATTTAGACTGTTTTTTTGCTAGTGCTCATAGAATAGATAATAAAAAGTTACAAAATATTCCAATTGCTGTTGGAGGAAGATCAAATTTAAATATATTTGATAATAAAAAACAAAAAAGGGTACTTAGCAATATAAATGGAGCTTTTACATCGGCTATTTTAAGCTCAAACGAAAATAAAAGTTTTGATGAATATTTTAGAGATGAAACAGGTAAGATAAGAGGTATAATAACAACATCTTCTTATGAAGCTAGAGCTTATGGAGTTAAAACTGCTATGAGTGTATCTCAAGCTATAAAGTTATGTCCCCATCTTACAGTTATACCACCAAACTATCCACTCTATCATGACTTATCTAATCAGCTTAGAATATTACTTGAAAAAGAGCTTCCTAGTGTAGAGCAGTTTAGTATAGATGAATTTTTTACAGATGCTAGTGGATGGATAAAAGATGATGATATAGTTGAGTTTGCAATAAATTTAAAAAATAAGATATTTAATGAATTAGGACTACCTATCTCAATAGGTATTGCAAAAACTAAATGGATAGCAAAGTTAGCCACTACTGATTCTAAGCCTAGTGGAATTAAACTAGTAAAAGAAAATGATGTTGATAAGTATATAAAAAATAAACCTATTTCTCATTTTGCAGGTATAGGAAAAGCTTACCAAGAAAGATTAATAAAACATAATATTAAAACTCTAGGAGATATAAAAAAACATAAAGATCTTTTTTATTCTTGGAAAAAACCAGGAATTCAATTATATAATAGAGTATGTGGAATAGATGATGAAAGTTTACTTCATAGTAGCGATAAAAAATCTATAGGCTTAGGTAGAACCTTTGATCCTTTAAACGATCGTAATGAGATAAAAAGAAGAATAGCTATACTTTGTAGACATCTTAGTTTTATAGCTTTAAAAAGAGATCTATATGCTATGACATATGCAATAAAGATAAGATATGAATATGGTGCAAAAGTAAAAGATTATATAAATTCAAATAGAATTTTTAGTGAAAGTTTATTTAAACAAAAAACAATAGAATTATTTGATAAAATTGATATACATAAAACACATAATATTATACAACTAAATGTAACACTTAGTAATTTTACTAAAGATAAATATACTACACTTGATATATTTTCATATGAAGAGGATAATAAGAAAAAAGAGTTAAGTAATAGTATGCAAAAACTTAGATCAAAGTTTGGAATAGATATTATAAAAAGTGCAAATGAGATGTAAAATAGTTACATCTCATTTTATAAAAGATTAGATATTAGAAGTGGTAAAATACCCCTAAGTATGCTCCAGATATTGTTAAATCTGCATTAAAATCATCAATATCATCTATAGTTAAATTTTCAGTTCTAACACCTGCTGTTGCTCCAAGTCCATAAGATGTTTGGTATACAACACCAGCTTTAAAGTCTGTAAATTTATTACCGCTATATGAGATGTATGACATGTCAGCTTCTGCACTAAGTCCTGTAAATGGTAAATCAAATCTACCTTTTGCATATAACATTGGAACAGTAGCTGAAAAATCTTTATCAGTATCACTAGAACCAGTTGCAGAAAGTTTAATATTACCATTTATTGTTTTTAAATTAATTCCTAAGTCAAGATTTACCCAATTATCAAGTATTCTCCAATAAGCAATAATATCAGTTTGATCTAAAGTAAGTTCAGAACTAACAGTACCATTATATGTAGTTCCATCAAAAGTTATACTTTTAACTTCACTTGCACTATCTGTATAGTTTGTTTGTTGAATTTTTATATTTGGTAATAATGGAATAGGGTGATCTAAATAAGCCCAAAAGAAGCTATTTGTAGCTTTTGAACCATATCCTAAATCATTTTCTACATCTATATTAGAATCAGTTGATGAACCACCTTTCATAGTTCCAGTTAAACTTGAAGACCATGTAGCAATTCCAGCTTCTGCACCTAAGAAATCAGCTTGAGCTGATATTGCTAGTAGTGAAGCACATACACTACTTAATATAATTTTTTTCATAAAAAATCCTTATTTATTTTATTTATACTAAATTTTATCTAATTACTACTTTGTAACTATTGAAAAAGTAAGTCGCTTTATCTCATCATGTTTTAAAATAAATGAATTTAAATCATCAAGTGATAAATTATCTATTAGTTCTAACTCTTTTTTACTATAATCAAAAGGTAAATCTTTGTAGTATAGGTTAAATGCTCTATTTAGTCTTTGTGAAAATGTCTCAACTCTTAATGGTTCACTACCATTTAAAAATAGTTTAGCGGAATCTAATTCCTCTTTTGTTACACCATCTTTAATAAATTCATTTATGATTTTTATAACCATATCTTGAGCTTTTTTTGTATTTTTTAATTCTGTTTGTAGATATCCTGTAAAGTTACTATGTGATTTTTTATATGTAAAATATCCATATACACTATATGCTAGACCATTTTTTACTCGTATCTCTTCCATAAGTCTTGAACCAAATCCACTAGAACCTAAAATAAATGATGCAACTTTTACTTTGTATGTATCTTTTGAGTTATAATCAATATCAAGTGGACTTGCAAAGTATATATATGATTGTTCTGTTTCTTTTTTTACAGTTATTGATTGAGGGTTTTTTATTATATCAATTTTTTTGATTTCATTATTAATATCTTTACTATTAAGATGTTTAAAGATCTTTTTTAGATCTTTTTGAAGTTCATCTTTATTTATATCTCCACCACTTACTACTATAAGATTATTTATATTTAATATCTCATTTAGTCTTGTTTTAACATCATTGATAGTTATTTTATTTATATCTTCTATTTTTCCTAAGTAATTATTCTGTAAAGGTGTATTTTTATAAATAGCAGATTTTAGATTACTTGATGCAATAAAATCAAAGTCATTCTCTTTTTGTGCTAATTTACTAAGGGTTAGATTTTTAATCTTATCTAAACTATCTTGAGATATATTTGGATCTTTTAATAAAGCTGTTGTATATTTTATAGCTTTTTTATATTGATCTTTTAAACATGATATCTCCATAACAACAGTTTCTAAACCTATACTTGTGTGTATCTCTATTGCATTGTTTTCAAGTTTTGTTGCAAAACTTATAGCACCATCTTTAAGAGTACCTTCGTTTAGTATTTTAGTTGATATATTTGTTAGCCCTGATAGGTTTTTATCATTTATATATCCTTGATTTTTAAATACTAGCTGTAGATTAAAAATCGGTAATTTTTTATAGTGATCAAAAATAATTGGTATTTGTTTATTTTTATATTCTATATTATCAAGAGTTATACTCATTAATGTTCCTTGTATTATAAAAAATGTTAGTATGAAAAAAACAAAAGTTTTTTTCATATTTTAGAATCTTTCTAAGATATTGTAAGCTGTATCTCTTTTTGCTGGGTTTTCATCAAGATCTTTGATTAGTTTTATCATCTCTTCTTGGTTCATCTCATTTGCTGTACCAGCTGCACTTACAACGTTTTCTTCCATCATAGTACTACCTAAGTCATTTGCTCCAAATTTTAGAGCCATTTGACCTATATAGCTTCCTTGTGTTACCCATGAACTTTGGATATTTTTAAAATTATCTAAATACAATCTAGCAACTGCTAAAAGTCTAAGGTAGGCATTTGAAGAAAGAGCAGGGATATTTGGTAACTCTTGGGCTAGTTTTGTATTGCTACTTTGAAAAGACCACATAATATATGCTCTAAATCCACCTGTTTTATCTTGTAGTGTTCTTATACTATCCCAGTGACCGATTATTTGCTCAAATGTTTCAACTGTCCCATACATCATAGTAGCAGTTGATTTAACTCCAACATTATGTGCAGCTTCGTGAACTCCTAACCAATCTTTTACATCTAATTTTTTAGGTGCAATTATATCTCTTACATCATCATTTAATATCTCAGCTCCAGCACCTGGAATTGAGCTTAAACCTTTATTTTTAAGTCTAGTTATAACCTCTTCATATGATAGTTTTGATATCCTTGCAATATAATCTATCTCAATAGCAGAGAAACCATGAATAGTTATCATAGGGTATTTTTTAGATATATGTTCAACCAAATCTTCATAGAAATCTATTCTAAGTTTTGGATGCACTCCACCTTGAAATAGTATTTGTGTACCACCAATCTCTAGAAGCTCATCTATTTTAGTATCTATCTCTTCATAAGTTAATACATATGCATCGTTATCTTTTTCATGCCTATAAAAAGCACAAAATTTACAATCAACCCAACAGATATTTGTATAGTTTATATTTCTATCAATTACAAATGTAGTTATTTTTTTAGGATGAAGTTGAGCTTTTCTGGCACTTGCTAGTTTTGATAATTCTAGTAAAGAAGCATTGTTTAACAGATCCAAAGCCTCTTCATTTGTTAATCTTTTAAATTCATTTGTATTCATTAAAAATTACTTCCTATACTAAATTCAAAGTTAGATGTTTTATCACTATCTGTATCTGCTGGATTATATGCTCTTGAGAATATAAATTGAATTGGACCAACAGGTGAGTACCAGTTAATAGATACTCCATAACCTGCTTTTTTTATGTCTGTAAATGAATCTTCACCTATCATACCAAGATCTGCAAATAATGCCCATCTCATTCTAGCTTTAGGCATAAGTGGGAAACTAAGTTCAATTGAATTTGTATTTAGTTTTTTATATGGATGATTCTCTTTATCATCAGCTTGGAATGCATAAGATTGGTAACCTCTTACACTAGTTGGTCCACCTAAAGTATAAGATTTTCCTTTTAGTTCACCTAAATCATTTAAAACATATACAGATGTTTTAAATCTAAATATTGCATCATAATCTATATAATCTTCTAATCCTAAGAAATATTTAAAGTAAAATGAATTTTGTAAATAATTTACATCTCCACCAATACCAGTATATTGTATACTACCTCCTACTTTTATACCAGATCTAGGTACATAATAATTATCTGTATTATTAAAGCTAATGTACGGAGTAATTGAACTTGTAATATAAGTATCATCTAAATCAGTATTTATAGTATATGATATATCTTTACTTTCTAATGCATATGTACTTCCAACTCTTGTATATCTATTTAATGATCTACCAATACCAACACTAAGTCCTGTAGTATTAGTTGTTTCATCACCATCTGTTGATGTATCTGATGCATCAATTGTAGAGGATTTTTTATAAATATTAAAACTACCATTATAAATACTATCATAAAGAGATGGATTTTTAATAGATATAGTAGCAGTATCTTTTTTACCTGAATGCTCAAATGATAAACCTAAATCAATACCAGATCCAAAAATATTTTTATCGTTGACACTAGCATTGATCATCCATCCATCATATGAACTATAACCACCACCAAATACTAAGTTTCCAGTTGGTGCTTCTTTTACATCTACAATTAGATCAATTTTAGTATTTGATACTCTTTTTTTAGTAATTTTTACACCTTTAAAGAATCCCGATCTTTGAAGTTTATTTTTTGAATCTACAAAATCAGTAAGATTAAATAGATCTCCTGGGGCTAGATATACATTTCTTCTAATTACTCTATCTAAGGTTCTTGAATTATTTGTAATAATAACATCATTGATATATACCTTATCACCCTCTATTACATTTAAAATTATATCTGCAGTATGATCTTTTCTATTTTTTCTGATATCATATTTTACTTTTGTAAAAGCATAACCTTTATTGGCTACTTGTGTTTTTATATAAGTTACATCTTTTCTTAATTTTTCAATATTGAAAACTTTTCCTTGTTTTAATTTTAAGTTTTCTTCAATATCTTTTTTTGATACAATTTTTTCATTTAAATATAATAATATTTTATTTATTTTATATTGTTTACCTTCATTTATTACATAATCTACTTCTGCTTTATTTGTATTAAAATTTATTAGTCCATATGCAGGTTTTACTTTTGCATCTAAATAACCATTTTTAAAATAAGTATCTTTTATTCTTAGTGAATCATATTCAAGTTGTGAAAGTTGCATAACACCATCACTTTGACCAAACCACCAAGACACTAAATCTTCCTCTTTATTTGCTATTGCATCATCTAATATATCAGTATCTATTGATTTTGCACCAATAAAACTATTTTTCTTTATGATGATTTCATCACCTTTATTTACATTAAAAGTTACAGTTACACTTTGTGGATTTACCTTTTCTATATCAACTTCAACAACAGAATGTACATAACCTTCAAGTTTTAGTTGTTCAAGTAAAAGTTTTTTTGCTTTTTCTATTCTAGCAGGAGTGTACATATTTCCTTTTGCTATATTAATAGAGGTATATAAAGCTTTTAGATCATCATCTCTAGTTTTATAACCAGTCATTTTAAGATTAATGATAAATGGTTTTTCTGTGAATTTAAATATTAGTTTATTATCTTCTTTAAATACTTGAATATCATTGAAGTAGTTAAATTCATAAAATTTCTTTATCGCATTGTTTATATCTTCTGAAGTGTAGTTACTATTATTTTTATTAATAATTTCATTTGCAATTTTAGGTGATATTTGAGTTAATCCCTCAAATTTTATATTGTTAGCTAGGTTTTGAGCATTTAAGCTAAGTCCTAATACTAGTATAGATGATAATAATTTCAATTAACTTTCCTTTGAAAAAAATAGTATATAGTTGGTCAATAATTATTTGTTATATACTAACTTTAGTATACCTAAAACTATATAATAGGTAAATTAAGATAAAATGCTAAAAATTTAGAATAATATAATAAGAGGTGATTTTTGATATTTGGAATAGTTGGACTAGGATTGATGGGTGGATCTTTTGCAAAGACACTAAAAAAATATAATTTAGCAGATAAAGTTTTAGGATATGATTTAAGTAAAAAACATCAAGAACAATCTTTAGAGTTTGGTTTTATAGATGAAATATGTACAATAGAAGATTTAAAATCTTGTGATGTTGTTATCCTTACAATACCAGTTGATGCTATAATCTCATTTTTACCTAATCTTATAGGTTGTAAGGAAGAAACTACAATAATTGATTTTGGTAGTACAAAAAAACTAATAGTTCAAAATATACCTCAAAAATTAAAGAAAAACTATATACCAGCACACCCTATGACTGGTACTGAAAAGTTTGGTCCAAGTGCTGCTATTGATAATTTATATGAAGATAAAATAATGGTACTTTGTGATATTGATAAATGTGATACTATTCATAAGACTAAAGCTATAGATATATTTACAAAAATAAATATGAAACTAACGTTTATGGATTCATATGAACATGATATACATGCTTGTTATATTTCACATCTACCTCATGCATTATCTTTTTCACTTGCAAATACCGTTATGAGTCATGAAGATCCAGAATATATTATATCTTTAGCTGCTGGTGGATTTAAGGATATGAGTAGAATTGCAAAATCATCTCCTGATATGTGGACAGATGTATTTAGACAAAATAAAGATAATCTACTTGATGCTATTGACCTTTATGAGGAGCAGTTAAGTTTATTTAAAACTATGATAAAAGATGATAAATATGATGAAGTATATGCTTTAATAAAAAAAGCAAATACTCTTCACCAAATACTTTAAAGTATATTATTTTACTACTTTTACTTGATTTCTACCATTATTTTTGGCTAGATATAGAGCTTCATCAGCTCTATTTCTAAGATCATCTATATCTTCATCACTTTGTTTTAACATTGAAGCACCTACACTTACTCTTAGATCGATTGAATTCCCATTTGTATCTTCAAATATAAGATTTTCTATAGCAAGTCTTATTTTATTTGCAACTAGTAAGACACCATCCTCTTTTGTATTTGGTAAAGCAACAGCAAACTCCTCTCCACCAATTCTTCCTAAAATATCACTTTTTCTAACAATAGTATTTATAGTGTGAGCTATTATTTTAATTGCTTCATCACCAACACTATGTCCATATGTATCATTTATTTTTTTAAAATGATCAATATCAATCATTAAAAAACCAAATGATTTTTTATCTCTTTTACAATATGGAATCATAGGTTCAGCAGCATCGAAAAAGCTCCTTCTATTTTTTATACCAGTTAGAGAATCTGTTGTTGCTAAAACTTGAAGTTTTACATTTATATCTTTTAATTCTTTAGTTCTTTTATTTACAGCATCTTCTAGTATATTTTGGTATTCTCTTAATCTTCTTTCTTGATCATGTACTTTTATTGTATCTAATATCATTAATTCAAAATCATAAACATCTAAATCTTTAGGAATAATTCTATAAATAGATGATTCATTTATAATATTTGCTATTATTTGTGTATTTAAATTATCTGAAAATAAAATATTTTTTGTATATGGTGAGTGTTTATAAAAATCTATAAGAAATCTCTCTTCAGCTTTAGTTGAAAAACTATAAGAAGATATTGTCATTAATATAGTACTTCCATTTGCAATATTTTCAAAAGAGTGCATAAGTGCTTCTTCTGTATTTGTATATGTATAAATAATATAGTTATTGTCAATTATTTTTGAAATTTTTTTATTTAATTTATCTAAAATGTTTTGATTGCTATCAATACACATTATGATGTTTTTACTCATTTTTTACCTTTATTTGAAGTATATGAAACTAATATACCCGATAATATAATTAAAATTATACCAATAATAACATAAAAAGATGGGAAGCTATCTCCTAAAGCAAGACCTAGAAAAATAGAAAATATAATATTAGTATAACCTATAGTTCCAACTATCCCACCTTTAGCTAAAGAGTAAGCTTTTGTCATAGTATATTGCGAAATTGTAGCACTCAATCCTAAACCTAAAATATATAACCAATCAATACCTTGTGGCATTATAAAAGGGGCTAGAAAAAAATCAAATGTTTGACTTGAATAAAAGTTTCCTAGTACCATAATAAGTAATGGTCCAAAAGTACCTGCTCCCATAAATGATAGAACAATTATTCTAGTATCATAATATTTTTTAAGCTCTCGTATAGATGTATATGCAAGTCCAGCTCCAACTCCACTTAAAATACCTAAATAATCAGTTTTACTTAATGTTGATATATCAAAGCCTGTTATGAATAATATACCAATAAAGCCAATAAATACTCCTGCCCATGCTCTTAAAGTTAGTTTCTCACTTAATAAATAATATGAAAAAATAGCTGTAAAAATAGGAGATGTTTTTGTAAATGTTTGAGCTTCTGCTAATGGAATATTTGCAATATTGTAAAAATACATAAGTAAAGCAGTCATACCTATAAAACCTCTAGCAAATAAAAGTAAAGGTTTTCCTCCAATTTGAACTACAGGTATTTTATAAATTGCATATGATATTATTATTAATCCTGTGATATTTCTAAAAAATACAATCTCTACTGATGATATATTTTGACTTAAGAGTTTTGCAAATGCACCAGTTATTGCAAATAAAATTGAAGCAACAAGCATATATTTTATTGCAGTTGATAGATCTTTGTTATTGTTGTTATTCATAAGCGAAGTTTATTGAGTTTTTCTTTATGTATCTCTTAATTAATAATTAGATATAATAAATATATGAATTATATAGAACAACTTCAATCTTACGTAACAAACTTTGGTCACTTAAAAGATATAGCTGTTGCTATATCTATTTTTGTAGTATTTTTAATATTAAGAAAAGTATTTACAAAATATGTGGTTAAATTTTTAAGTTTATTTGTAAAAAAATCAAAAAATAATTTAGATGATAAATTTTTACAAATTATTATAGAACCTTTTAGATTTTTATTTATTGTAATAGGATTTAAAATATCTTTAGCTTATGTTAATATGACAACACAAAATACAAATTTGATAGTTAAATCTTTACTTATATTTGTAATATTTTGGACTTTATATAGCTCAGTAAATATTTTTAAAGATTCAATAAGAAAGTTTGCGTTGAATTTTGGAAATGAACTACATGAGGAGCTTAGTCTATTTATAGTTAAAGCTATAAAAATATTTATATTTGTATGGGCTTTTGTTATGATTTTACAAGTTTGGGATATAAATGTTAGTGCATTTATAGCTTCACTTGGACTTGGTGGGTTAGCATTTGCACTTGCAGCTAAAGATACAGCTGCTAATTTATTTGGTGGTTTAACTTTACTTGCTGATAAATCTCTAAAACTAAAAGATTGGATAAAAGTAAACTCAACAGAAGGTATAGTAGAAGATATAGGTTTAAGAACTACAAAAATAAGAACATTTGAAAAATCACTTATTACTGTACCAAATCAAATATTGGCAAATTCACCTGTTGAGAACTTTAGTAGACGAGGTATTAGAAGAATTAAATTTAGAATTGGTCTTACTTATGAAACTACATCTGATACAATATTAAGTATAAAAAAAGAGATAATATCCATGTTGAAATCTCATCCAGATATCGCTCAAGATGCTTCTATGCTTGTAAATTTTGATAGATTTGAAGATAGTAGTTTATCAATATTTATATACACATTTACATCAACTGCAAATTGGGCAAGATATTTAGATATTAAAGAAGATGTAAATGTAAAAATTATGAAAATTGTAGAAGATCATGATAGTGATTTTGCTTTCAATTCTCAAACTATTTATTTAAAAAAGGAAGATTAGTATGAATAAATTTAAAATTTTAGCATTGAGCTTATTATTGACTAAATCATTATTTGCAACATATGTAAATGATGAAGATACATTAGGAAATATTGCTTTAAAAATTGGTATATTAAAATCAAATATAAATGGAACAATTACAAATGAAGATCCAAATGGAGATACTGATTTTAAAAAAGACTTAGGATATAATGATAGTCAAAATATAAATACTTTTGCACTTGATCTTAAAAATGATATATCATGGCTTCCTAATATTAGTATTAATTATTTTAGATTAAATAGTTCATCTACAAATACTTTAGTAGGTACAAGAAATATAGATAGTCAAAATTTTTCAGGAAGTGTATCTTCTACTATTATTTATCAAGAGCTAGATACGATAATGTATGGATTTTTGTATAATGGACCTTTTGAATTTAATTTTGGATTAAATTTAAAAAAGATTGATTATACACAAGATATAGTTGAAAATACAGGTTCTAAAGAGGTAAATATTAAAGGACCAAGTAGTTTATTAGCAGTACCTTATGGAGCAATAAAAGTAAATCTTGATTTTATTGATACTGTTCTTATGGCAAGTACAAGTATTCTTTCTTTTGGGGATAATGAAGCAAAAGATTATGAGTATTCTATAAATTATAGAGTAATGAGAAATATATATTTATCTTATGGATACAAATATAATTCATTTAAAACAACAAATTCAAATAATGATAAAGAGATATATGATGTAAATATAAAAGGAAATTATATCTCTTGTAAAATATTATTTTAAATAGGAAAACAATGACAAAAATAGCATTAATAGGACAACCAAATGTTGGTAAATCTTCACTTTTTAATAGAATTGCAAAAAAAAGAGTAGCAATTGTAAGTGATGTAGCAGGTACTACAAGAGATATTAGAAGAAGAGAAGTAAAAATACTAAACAGAGAAGCACTTATGCTTGATACTGGTGGTATTAGTAAATCTACAAATGAAGTTATGGTAGATAATACCGATTATAAAATCTTTAAACATGTAAAAAGAAAATCGATTGATATTGCAAAAGAAGCTGATATTATTTTATTTATGGTTGATGGTAAAAAAATACCTGATGATGAAGATAGATCTTTATTTTATGAACTACAAGGACTTGGTAAAAAAGTAGCTTTAGTTGTAAATAAAATTGATAATGATAAAGAAAATGAAAGATTATGGGACTTTTATAGTTTTGGTATAAATGAAGATGAGATGTTTGGAATATCTGTATCTCATAATAGGGGAACTATAAGATTATTTGAGTGGTTATATGAACAACTTCCCCCTTCTGAAGAAGAGCTTGCTGAAGAAAATAAAAAAGATGATATCGAAGATGAATTTGATGATACTTATAATAAGTTTGAACAAAGTGAATACGATGATGATCTATTTACAAATAAAAAAATAGAAGATAATCATATAAAAATATCTATAATAGGAAGACCAAATGTAGGTAAAAGTTCAATATTAAATGCAATCATAGGTGAAGAAAGATCAGTTGTTAGTCCAGTTGCAGGTACAACTATTGATCCTGTTGATGAGACATTTAAATATGGTGATAAGACTATTACATTTGTAGACACTGCAGGTTTAAGAAGAAGAGGGAAGATTTTAGGGATTGAAAAGTATGCTCTAATGAGAACAGAAGATATGCTACAACAATCAAATCTTGCTTTAATTGTACTTGATGCTACTGTTCCTATTTCTGATCAAGATGAAAAAATATCTGGACTTGTAGATAAGTTTGGATTAGGTGTTATGATTGTACTTAATAAATGGGATGAAAAGATGGAAACTTATGAATATTTTTCTAAATCAATTAGAGAAAAATTTAAGTTTTTATATTATGCTCCTATTATTGCTGTATCAGCACTAACAGGAAGAAATATTGATAAACTAAGAGATGGTATTATATCTATATATGAAAACTATAGTAGAAGAGTACCTACATCTATTTTAAATGCTACTATTGAAAAAGCATTAAGAAGACATGCTCTTCCCTCTCCAAATGGTAATAGATTAAGAATATATTATACAACACAATTTAATACAAATCCTCCAACTATGGCACTTGTGATGAATAAACCAAAAATGCTACACTTCTCATATAAAAGATATTTGATTAATATATTAAGAGAGTATATCAATTTTGAAGGTACACCTATTAGAATTGTTACAAGAGGTAAGGGTGAAAGATTAGAAGATGAAGAACTAGAAGTTACTTATCAAGAGATTATGGTACCTAAAGATTTTGATGAAGATGATAAAAAAACAGATATCCATGATATCTATGATCTTGATGTTCCATTAGTTGGAAAAGATTAAATTAATATAATTTAAATATTACTGTAAAGTTAATTTACAGTGATGTTTATATCTTGGCTTTTTTGGTGATTTGCTAAATCAGAAATTGTTAGATTTATATAGTAAGTTTTACCAGAAGTAGGATTATTTTTAAAATACAATGTAGTACTATTTATATCAAATAAATCTTTATCTTTTCCACTTATAGTATAAACTAAGCTAAGATTATAATCTGTACTATTATCAGTTATATTTAAATCATTATAAACAATATTTGTTGAAGAATTAATAGTTATACTATTAGGTGGAAAAGTATCTTTATTTCCTAAATCATCTGTATCTTTAAATATATTTAAAATTAAGCCCTTTGAGGTTTTATTTGTATCATCTACTAAAGTGATATTAAAACTTTTAAAAGTATTTTTATCATGAGAAGTATTTAAGTCAAAGTTTTTATACTTACCATCACTTGATAAATTTTTATCTGTATATATTCCATCTAAATATATTTTGGTATTTTTTTCACCATTTATATTTATAGTTGTTATATCATTATTAGTAGCTAAGATTTCATTATCTATATAAGGTATATAAGGTGGAACTGTATCTACTGAGATATTATGATCTCTTAAGGTTTGCTCTAAGTGTACTAACGCTCTAATAGGACTTACAAGTTCTTTAGTAAGATTTGCATCTTTTATTATATTTTCTAAATCATCTTCACTTATATTATCTGATTGTATCTCTTTTGAAAAATTATTTCTAATATTATCTCTTATACTTTGAGTAATATTTATCCCATTTTCTGGATTACTATCATCATCTAGTGTTTGAAGTAATCTAGATATATTTTTAACAGCAGTATTATTTGTATCAGCTCTACTGCTTCTTTGTGTAATATCTGTAATATAAAATATATGATCATCTTTTACATTTGATATTTTCATAGTAGCTAGTGTAATAGTTCCTATTTTAAATACTATATCATTACATGAGTAGTTAAAAATAAAGCTTCCATCATTTTTTGTAATTCCTTGAATATTATCGCAATAGTATTCTACTCCAGATACATTAGCATCAACTAGATATCCAATTTGATTAGATGAATAAGACTTTGCTTTAGTAGAGCTAGTACCACATGATGAAAATATTAAAATTGCTAAAACTAAAAATATAAATTTGATCATTTTTTATTTATCCCTATGATATATTTTTTTGTAGCATCATCAATTGTACCTCTATCACTAAATTCAAAATAATCATTTACTAAATCACCTGTAGCATTTGATGTATTAAAGATATTTGGATCTATAGAGTTTGTAATTTGAACAATATTTATACTTGGATTATTTTCATTAACTTCCCAAATAACTAGTCCACCTTTTAATTCTGCTTCATTTTTACCAAATAAACCATCATCGTAATTTATATTATCTCCAATACCATTTGCTTGGTTTCTATTTTCTATTAGATAGTATAATTTAGGATCATTTGTATTTACTTTTATAGCGTTAAAATTTATATTATCATGAGTATTAAAAAACTCTATAGTTTCATTTTTATCTAAAACCTTAGGTACTACCCACCCTTGTTTCATTTTATTATAAATTGATGGGTGTACAGGAGTTCTTCCTAAAGTTTCATTTGATTCATGACCTTTAAAACCTTCCCCCATAATATCAAAATAATCATATCTATATTTATCATTACCATCTTTTGTAAATCCAAAAAGTTTTTCACTTAAAAATCTAGCAATAAGACCTATTGTTGTTGGTTTATCATGTATTAACTCACCAACAGCAGTAAAGTTTGTTTTAATAGTAACACCATCTAATGTAAGATTATCATCTAAACTATCATATGTATCTGTAATTGCATTTATACTTTGATTTCCATCTCCATAAGATCTTTCACCACCTGCTACTATATATAAAATTTGAAGTTCCTCTTTTGTAATTATATTATCACTATTTTTATCAAAATATGAAAAACTAACATTATCGTCTGCAACTTTAATAGAATTAAGTATATCTTGTTTTAATTGTGTTACAGATGTAGTAGGGTGATTAGATGATAATGTAACTTTTACAATTCCATTAGAAGCTGGAGATGTATCAAATGATTCT
>Ga0256837_1000968_pt1 | contig 21211 bp, 18 predicted proteins | sample 4562384metaG_FD_185976 | JGI IMG/M metagenome (GOLD analysis project Ga0256837, IMG submission 185976) | Hydrothermal vent microbial communities from Guaymas Basin, Mexico - 4561-384 | ecosystem: Environmental > Aquatic > Marine > Hydrothermal vents | place: Mexico: Guaymas Basin | collected...
ACAAGATTTGAAGTTAGTACTTCAATCTTAAAAGAGTAATACATCTTTGATTTAAAGTCAAAAAAACTTTAAAAAAAGATGGGTTACTCATAAAAGAAATTATACGAGGAATAATATGCAAAAACTAAATAAATTAACACTAAAACAGAGAGAAGAACTTTTTAGGCAACTTCGCATTTCTATCACTCATCACTCAAATGCAATGGAAGGAACAACTCTTTCTTTTGGCGAAACAAAAGAGCTACTTGAACATGGGAATACTGCTGGAGATAAACCTTTACATGAACAACTTGTTATCTTAGGCTTTGCAAAAGCTTATGATGTAATAGTTCGTGAGGCTACAAACAAAGATAATATTATTGACAGTAGTTTTATAAAAGATATTCATGCCATTATGTTTGAAGATGCTTTAAAAGTTTCTCCACAATTTGTATCTAAACCTATTGGAGCATATAGACTAGATGAGCGATATATTAAAGGTGTAGAGATAAAATTATCTGCACCTAATAAAATTTCAAATGATTTAGAAAATCTACTTTATAGATTCAGTAGTAATAATATGAGTTTAGAAGATATTGCAGAGTTTCATATATTATTTGAAAGAGTACATCCATTTGCCGATGGCAATGGAAGAGTTGGAAGGTTAATAATGGCTTTTCAAGCTATACAAAATAATATCGTTCCTCCACTTATTGAAAATGAGCATAGAAGTGAATACTTAAAAGCTATTAATGATAAAAATGAACTTTTTAAGTTTATCGATGAGAGCATTCAAAACAGTATGGACTTACTAGACTAAAAAGTACAACAAATACGAACGAATAAATCACCTAGCAGAAATTTATCGCTCATGAGTCGTTGTGTGTACAAATGAACTTTAAACCTAATTTTGGCTAAAATCTAATATTAAAATATAGTGGTGAATTAAATGAATAAACTTTTAAATAAAATAAGACAATATGAAAATTGGCAAAAATTAAAATCTGAACTTATTGATACATCAAGCAATACAAAAATAAAAGGTGATATATTTGAACTTATTAAAAAATATTATTTATTAACAGAACCAATATATAAAACCCAAATAAAAAATGTATGGATTCATCATGAAGTACCAACAGAAGTAAGAAAATATATAAATTTACCAAAGAATGATGAAGGTATAGATTTAATTGCTCAAGCAAAGGATAATAAATATTGGGCAATACAATGTAAGTATCTATCAGATGTGAATGCATCAATTAATGAAAAATATATAGCAACATTTTTAAATTTATCTGGAAATGTTTGTAAAAACATTTCAGTTAAATTAACCACAACCACAGCAAATAAAAAAAGTTATAAATTTGAAAAAAAATATGATGATAGTGTAACTTTTTTATTAGGAGATATTTGGAGTAATTTAAATTCATACCTAAATAATAAACAAGTTATTTTTCATCCATTTATAGCAAAACCACATCAATCAAAAGCAATATCAAATGCTTATAATCATTTTATGCAAACTGCAGATGCTCAATGAGACATACAGCATGAGTGAAGAAGAAGTAAATGCTTACTGTAGAGTCAAAGGGATATTTAAACATCAACTCAAAGAGTGGGAGAGAGAATTCTTAAACTCCAAGAGTAAAGACAATACTTTCACTAAAGAAGCACTACAAGAAGAGAGGAGTCGCTCACATGCTCTTGTAAAAGAGCTTAGAAGAAAGGAAAAGGCACTAGTACTCGTAGATGGGTTTTTATCGAAAAAGTCTATCTAAATCCTAACAAAGAGAAGGTTAATAGTACAGAAGATATAATGACATCTAAATTACATTCGAGCTAGAAAGAGTTGGTACAACTTAGGTACTTAATTTGGACAACTAGCCTGACATCTATCGATATTGGATAAATTGGGAAGACTGGTTCACTGGAAAAACCAATAAAATACATGGTGAATGGGAAAATTTTGAAGAAGCAAGGGAGTTTTCAAGAAGCTTAGGATTAAAAAAACAGCAAGATTGGAAAAAATATTACAAAGGTGAATTAAAGGGATATCCACCTATGCCAAAAGACATACCAACTTCTCCTGCAGTTATGTATGATGAATATCAAGGTATTGCTGATTGGTTAGGTTATGCAAAGAAGAAAAACAAGCCAAAAAAAGGTGCAAAACTTGAAGATAATTGGATGTCATTTAATGAGGCAAGAGAACTTGTAAGAAATTTAAATTTCAAGTCAACAGCAGAATGGGAAGATTATAAAAAAGGTAAATTAACCCATTTAAGTCCTATTCCCAATAATATACCAAAAACACCAAGTTCTTTTTATTAAGAATGATGGTTGGATTGGTATGCATGATTGGTTAGGAATTAAATAAATGACTAAAAATATAATAATACAAAATCAACAAATACAATTTCTTATCTACAAAACAGATAATCAAGATGTAAAAGTAGATGTACTTTTAGTGGAAGAAAATATTTGGCTTACACAAGAGCAAATGGCACAACTATTTGGTAAAGCAAAATCAACTATCAATGAGCATATTAAAAATATTTTTAAAGATGGAGAGCTTATAGAATTAGATGTTATACAGAAATTCGGAATTTCCGAATTTCAGCAAAAAGCACCAAATTATTATAATCTTGATACTATTATTTCAGTTGGATATAGAGTAAAATCTATTCAAGGTGTTCGATTTAGACAATGGGCAACACAAAGGCTAAAAGAGTATATTATCAAAGGTTTTACAATGGATGATGAAAGGCTTAAAAATCCCGAACAACCTTTTGGAAAAGATTACTTTAAAGAACAATTAGAACGGATAAAAGATATTCGTTCAAGTGAAAGAAGATTTTATCAACAAATAACAGATATTTATAGTGAGTGTAGTATTGATTATGATAAAAATTCACAATATACAAAAGACTTTTTTGCTACAGTTCAAAATAAATTACATTGGGCACCAACTGGAAGAATACGAAAAACTGATGTTGTAATAGCTAAAAACTATTTAGAAGAGAAAGAGATAAAATCACTCAACAGAATAGTAACTATGTATCTTGACTATGCTGAACATCAGGCAGAAAAACAGATACCTATGACTATGCAAGATTGGAGTAAAAAGTTAAATGCTTTTTTAGAATTTAATGAGCATGATATTTTACAAGATGCTGGAAAAGTTACCGCAATACTCGCTAAAGAATTTGCCATAAGTGAATTTGAGAAATATAAAGTAATTCAAGATAAATCCTATCAAAGTGATTTTGACATGTTACTTCAAGAGTTAAACAAAAATGGAAGCGATTAAGTTTAGAATGGAGATAGAGAGTCTTTTTTCAGACTACAAAATTAACTGAGCTTAAATGCTAACAAAACAGGGAGAAAATAGATGGATTTACTTTTAGAGATAGAAAATATTATAGAGAAAAATGGATCAGACTTTGAACTGAGTAAACTTTTTAAAGTACATATAAAAGAGTATAAAGATTCTCTTCCTGAACTTTTCACAAAAAACCAAGGAAAAGATTTCTTAGTCAAACATACAAAAAAACTTGATAATCTCATCTCTTTAATGTATAAAACTGTTCTACGTCGCTCTTTTGGTGACTATCTTCCGATGCGAAGTTCTATTCCTATCGCCATAGTTGCTCTTGGAAGTTATGGAAGAGAACAACTCTGTGTTCATAGTGACATTGACCTGCTTATAGTTTACGAAGATATAGAAGGTTTTAATGTAAAATTTATTATTGAGAAACTTTTTTACCTTGTTTTTGACTCTGGACTTAAACTTGGACACCGTGTTCATGAAGTAAATGACCTATTTAAAGCCTCCAATGAAGATCTTACTATTAAGACTTCTCTTATGGAGTCTCGTATTATTATTGGTTCTCCTTTTGTATGGCAAGCCACACAAAAAGAGCTTACAAAAATACGCCAATATAAACAAAAAGAGTTTATTTTAGCTAAGGTACAAGAGTCCCAAGCTAGACGTAAAAAATACCCAATCTCTATGGAACCAAATATAAAAAAGAGTGTAGGTGGACTTCGAGACACTCACCTGCTTTACTGGATTGCACATACTATTTATGGGGTAACTGCAACAAAAGAGTTAATTGATATTGTTTTTGAAGAGGAGTCCTATAAGGAGTATAGAGTTGCTATTGAGCTTCTTTTTCGTGTTAGAAGTGCTCTACATCTCATTACAAATAAACAAGAAGATACCCTCCGTTTAGAGTATATTCCTTCGGTTGCACAGATGATGGGCTTTAATGACCATAAAAAGCTTGCATCAAAAGTAATAGCTGCAGGTTGGAGAATAGATAATTTTACAAGAATTTTCACTAAAAAAATGATACGTCCCTACCTTTATGATCCAAAAATGATTGCTGTACTACGTGCACATCGTGTTAAAAAAGGAATTTATGAGCTTAATGACCGCATCTATATCTCTTACAATCAAAAAATTAAAGATATCAACAAACTATTAGAGTTGTTTGTCCTACTCCCTGATAAAGATTACAAGTTTGACTCTGGTGTTTTAGCACAACTCACATATGGGAAAATTGCACATCCTCTTAAAAAAAGCACTTATACCCTTATAAAAAAGCTACTCCAACGAGAACATGTACACGGGTTTTTGAAACTTTTTTACTATGCTGGTATACTGCATGATCTCTTTCCAAACTTCAAAAAGGTACTGCATCTTCCCCAATTTGATGGCTATCATCACTATCCTGTAGATATTCACTCTATTGAGTCAATTCGTGCACTTGAAAACATTAAAGAGCCATTTATACAACAACTCCATAGTGAACTATCAAACGATGAGAAACTGATGCTTAAAGTAGTTGTACTCTTTCATGACACAGGAAAAGGCCGTAAACAAGACCATAGTGAAGTAGGTGCAAAAATAATACAAGATTTTACAAAACATCTTAATCTTAATGAATCATTAACACAAAGAGCTGTTACATTAGTCAAACATCATATTTTAATGAGTAATGTTGCTTTTAAAGAAAACATTCATAATGAAAAAACTCTCTATAAATTTATGTCTAAAATCAATGATGTAAAAAATTTAAATCTTCTTTATATCTTAACATATGCCGATATTAATGGTGTCGGAGGTGATACTTATAACTCATTTAATTCAAACCTTCTTTATGATTTATACCAGAGTGCCCTTGAGATTGCAGAAAATAGTGACAGAATTACAGATGCAAAAAAGCGTCTTATTATTGAAAAGCGTGTTAAAAATCTTGAAGAGTTTAAGTCAATATCTCGTATTTTTCAAAAGAAAATTTTAACCATAGAATCAAATCTTTTTTTCTTTAAACATACTCCCTTAGATATTTTAGAGATTGCAAAAAAAGCAAAAGAGACACAAAAATATAGTTTTACAACTAAAAATGAGAAATCTCTTACTATTGAAATATATAGAAAAATTCCACTAAATATTGCCTATCTTTTAGCCTCACTCTCTCACCTTAGTATTGCAAGCATGGAAATTTTCACCCTTTTTGATGGTATTAAATACTTTAAGATAGAATTTTTAGAAAAACTCGATGGGAGTGAACTTGTTTTGGTTGAAGATAAAATTGATGTTGCGTTTAATATTCAGCAGCACTCCCTCTCTCTTAAAAGAGTAATCATAAAAAGAGAAGAGATAAGTATTGATTGTGATCATTCACTCACACATGCAGAGATAAACATCCATACAAAAAATCAAAAAGGACTACTTGCTTATGTAATGTACTGCTTTGAAGAGTTACATATAAATATTATGGCTGCAAAAATCCACTCAAGTAAATATAAGGTAAGAGATATCTTTTTAATGGATAAACAAAACAATATATGCAATAATGTCGAAAATATTTTAACAATGTTAACAAAAGAAAATAATTAAGGGGTTGAATATGTGTGGAATAGTTGGTTATTTAGGCGAAAAAAATTCTAAGGAAATTTTACTTGGAGGTCTAAAAGAGTTAGAGTATAGAGGCTATGATTCTGCTGGAATTGCAGTCCTTCAAGATGGAAAATTCGACAGTTTTAAAGCAATAGGAAAACTTGTAAATCTTGAAAAAAAGACAAAAGACTTTGTAACAGACAAGTTCTCTATAGGTATTGGGCATACGCGTTGGGCAACACATGGTAAACCAACAGAACTTAATGCCCACCCACACTTAGGGGAAGAGTCATATGTCGTTCATAATGGTATTATTGAAAACTATGTTGCTCTCAAACGTGAGCTTATTGCTGATGGTGTTACATTTTTAAGTCAAACAGATACAGAAGTTATTGTCCATCAGTTTGAAAAAAACCTTAAAACTGCAAACTCTGCATTTGAGGCATTCAAAAAAACTATTTCAGAGCTTGAGGGTGCCTATGCAACACTTCTTGTTACAAAAGGAGAAGAGAAAACTATCTTTTTTGCAAAAAGTGGTTCCCCTATGCTCGTTGGCATCAATGCTGAGAACGAAAAATATTTTGCTTCTTCAGATACACCACTTATAGGACACTGTTCTGATGTAAACTACTTTGAGGATGGTGACTTTGGATATGTTACACCAAGTGAACTTGCTATTTTTGATGTAAATGGTGTTAAAAAAGAACCAGTTTTTCAAAAACTCTCTACAAATAAACTCTCTGCACAAAAAGATGGGTATAGATTTTTTATGGAAAAAGAGATTTATGAGCAATCAACTGTTATAGCAGATACTCTCATCGGTCGTTTATACGATGATGAAGTACTCTTTGATGAGATAGAACCCTCTCTTTTTGAAGGGATTAATGAGATAAAACTTTGTGCTTGTGGTACATCTTATCACTCAGCACTTACAGCAACTTATCTGTTTGAGCGTTATGCAAAAATAAAGACAAGCATAGAAGTAGCTTCTGAGTTTAGATACCGTAATCCTATTATGAGTAAAGATACTCTTTTTGTAGTTATATCTCAGAGTGGCGAAACAGCAGATACACTTGAAACCCTCAAAATGGCAAAAGCAGCAGGTCTTAAAACACTTGTAATCTGTAATGTTGACAACTCTTCTATGGTTCGTTTAGCAGATGCTTGTATTTTAACACGTGCTGGAGTTGAAAAAGGTGTTGCTTCAACAAAAGCTTTTGCTACACAGGTAACTGTTTTTTGGATGATGTCTCTCTATTTAGCAGGTATTAGAAAATCACTTCCTCAAGAGGAGATAAGTAGACAAATTGCCTTGCTTCGTGAAGTTCCAGCGAGTGTAAAAGTAAGTGATGATATGCATGAGCGAATTAAACGTCTCTCCAAACGCTATCTCCATGGACATGGCTTTTTCTTTATAGGTCGTGATGTTTTTTATCCACTTGCACTAGAGGGAGCTTTAAAACTTAAAGAGATCTCATATCTGCATGCTGAGGGCTACCCTAGTGGAGAGATGAAACATGGTCCAATCGCTTTAGCTGACCCAGAACTCTTTACTATAGCCCTACTACCTCAACATCTTCTGTATGAAAAAGCAAAATCAAATGTAGAAGAGTTAAGTGCAAGAGACAGTACAATCTGTGCTATTTCTGCGGTTAATTTTGATAAGGCAGATGATTTTATACCTATAAATGCATGTAAGGACTATATGTTAGAATTTTTTGAAATGATGGTTGTACTGCAAGTACTTTCACTTGAAATTTCTGTTAGACTCGGGAATGATGTTGATATGCCTAGAAATCTTGCTAAAAGTGTAACAGTTGAATAATTTACATAAGATAGACTAATTTTTCACTTTAAATTTATTTTAAATTAGTTAAAATAACTTTAAACTAATTTAAAGTGAGAACTATGCAAACAAAATCTAAACTACTTTTTATCGTTACTCTAATGCTACTAGCAATTGGTGGTGTTACAATTATTAATATCTCTTTAAACTTTAGAGACTATAGCATAAAAAGTGCTCAAGAGAAAGCGACAATGACAGCTGCCATTGTAAAAGATGGTCTTACTGCACATATGGTCAATGGTATTATGGACAAACGCCAATACTTTCTTGACCAAATTTCCCATAATCATGATGATGTTAAAGCACTTTGGCTTGTACGATCTGACAATGTAATTAAGCAGTTTGGAGAGGGTTTTAATAGTGAAACAGTACGAGATTCTTTAGACAAAAAAGTACTCAATAGTGGAAAAATGATACAGGAGATCACGGAGAGTGCAGACAAAATTGTCTTAAGAGTTACTATTCCTTATAAAGCAACTATTACAGGGGGAGGCACTAACTGTCTCTCTTGTCATGATGTACAAAGAGGAGATACCCTTGGTGCTATTAGTATGGAGTTCGATATCACAAGTATGCGTAATGCTGGACTACTTACCATCTTTAAAATTTTAGCACTTAATCTTCTTTTTATTGTTATAGTGCTAATTTTAATTAATCACTATGTTACACCCTATATGAAACTCTTTGCAAATATGCAAGAAGGAATTACAAAAGCATATAGTGGTGACTTTACACATGAGTTTGAGACAAGTGTTGGAGGAGATGCTAAAAACATTGTACTTCAAATGAATACGCTCTTTCAAAAAATGCAATCTACATTTGGCAATATAAAATATAACCTCTCAACTTTTATTCCCCAAGGGTGTGTTTCAACAGCTGACCCACTTAATGAAGCAAAAACTATTATCGGTGAGCTCTCCGATATATATAAATTTAAAAAAACAATTGAACTTGATGCCACTAAAGAGATTGTTTACTCAAGAGTTGTTGATATTCTGAAAAACAAGTACTCTTTATCTGATTTTTCTATCTATGAAGTAGATACAAACACCTCACAACGTAAATTAATTTACATTTCAAAAGGGAATGAGAGTATATGTGAGAAGAGTGTAGATGATAATGCTATGTTATGTCGAGCCCACAGAACTAAAATGGATGTTATTTCAACTGAATTTGTCAACCTATGTCAAACATGTACTGAAAATGATCAACAATACATCTGTATTCCTTTTAATATTAATGATGAAAATGCTCTTATAATCTCTATTGTAACAACGAATAAAGAAGAAATCAATAGAATAAATGCTCATATTCCTAGTATCAAAAACTATCTTGAAGCAGCAAAACCTGTAATAGAGAGTAGAATTTTAATGGCAAAACTTCGAGACACTTCTCTTCGTGATGGTATGACAGGACTCTATAATCGACGTTTTTTAGAAGAGTTTATAGAAACCATTGTCAAGCAAGCAGTACGAAAAAATGAAACATATAGTGTTATGATGCTTGATGTAGACTTCTTTAAAATGGTCAATGATACTTATGGTCATGATGTTGGAGATAAAGTTATTATTGAATTAGCAAAAGTACTGCGTGAAAGTATCCGTGAAGCTGATTTAGCCATTCGTTATGGAGGGGAAGAGTTTGTTATAATGCTTCATAATGCAACAGATGATGGTACTTTAATAGTAGCAAAAAAAATACACTCAGCATTTGCTAACCTTAAGTTTACTGTAGGGAATGGGGAAATTTTACAAAAAACTATAAGTATCGGAATAGCTAAATTTCCTACTGATGGTGATACGCTTTGGAAATGTATTAAGTATGCAGATACAGCACTCTATGTAGCAAAAACTACAGGAAGAGATAAAATTGTAACATATACACCAGATATGAGTGAAAGTGATACTGTCAGATAAAAATAAAATTTTAACATAAAAAAAGCCCGAATGTACAAAAGTACATCGGGCTTTTTTAGTTTAGATGGGGTAGTTATTTCTAACTACAACCACATCCACCACCTGAACTCTGTGGAGCAGCTGAGCTACCACCAGTCGAACAAGCAGATACACCTGGAGGTGTAGTTGGTTGTACAGACTGGTTATCTACACCGCCATTAGCATTTATCTCTTCAATAGTTGCCCAAATAGAAGCAGCAGCTTCTGTAAAGCGTTTAGCAGACTCAGAAGATGGTGCAGCAAAAGTAATAGGTTTACCCTCATCTCCACCAGTTCTAATTCCTGGTTCTATTGGCACTTCAGCAATGATTTTAGTATCGAACTCATCAGCCATTGGTTGAGAAGTTCCTTTACCAAAGATGTCATACTCAACACCAGTATCAGGAGCAATAAATCCACTCATATTCTCAATAATTCCAGCAATAGGAATATTCAATTTTTTGAACATATCTAATGAACGACGTGAATCATCTAAAGATACTGATTGAGGTGTAGTTACCGTAAGACCAGCAGTTACAGGAACAGACTGAGCAAGAGTAAGTTGAGCATCACCAGTACCTGGTGGCATATCAATAACTAAAACATCTAATTCTGACCATAAAATATCACGTAAGAACTGCTCGATTGCTTTCATAATCATAGCACCACGCCAGATTAAAGATTGCCCATCTTCCATAAGTGAACCCATTGACATCATCTCAATACCATAAGCCTTAATAGGAAGTACTTTGTTTCCATTTACTTCTGGCTTAACATCTGCAACACCCATCATACGAGGGATATTTGGACCATAAATATCTGCATCTAAAAGACCGACTTTAAGTCCTTGAGCAGCAAGAGCGATAGCAACATTCACAGATGTAGTTGATTTACCAACCCCACCTTTACCTGAACTTACCATAAGAAAGTTTTTCACTTGCGGTGCGATGTTTTTACCGTGAGATGAAGACTCTTTTGGCATTTGCGGAGCTTTTATGTTACAAGTAACATTTGATGCACCAGCAGCCTTAAGAGCCTCTGTCGCCTCATCTGTAATCTGTTTTGCAACTTCTGGAGCACTTGATGTAATATCTACAGTAAAGCTTACTGATGTCCCATCAATATTTATATCTTTAACAAAACCAAAAGTTACAATGTCCTTAGTAAACCCAGGATACATTACTTTTGAGAGTGCTGATTTTACAATTTCTTCAGTCATTTATATTTTCCTTATTTTAAATTTAATTTTTGATACAAAGGGATTTTACCCCTTGTTACAGACTAATAATAATATCATATCTAAATAAGACAAATATTGTCTTATTTAGAATCAACTTATATTAAATATTAGTTTAAGCTAAAAGAGCTGCTTCTTCAGCATCCTCTTTTGCTTTTGACTCATCAATAATTCTCTGAATTCCTTCAGGATTATCCATAATCTCTTGAGTAATTTTATATGAACAAAATTTTGGTCCACACATAGAACAGAACTCTGCCTCTTTAAATACATCTTGAGGAAGTGTCTCATCATGGTACTCACGAGCACGGTCACCATCTAAAGATAGCTCAAACTGTTTTTCCCAGTCAAATGTATAACGAGCATCACTCATAGCATCATCAACATCTCTAGCACCCTTGCGACCTCTAGCGATATCAGCTGCATGAGCCGCAATTTTGTAAGCGATGATTCCCTCACGAACATCATCAGCATTTGGAAGGCCTAAATGCTCTTTTGGTGTTACATAACATAACATAGAAGCACCATGCCATCCACCAACAGCTGCACCAATAGCAGAACTTATGTGATCATACCCTGCGGCAATATCAGTAACGAGTGGCCCAAGAATATAAAAAGGAGCTTCATGACAAAGTTCTCTTTGAATCTTCATATTACGTTCAATCTGATTGATAGGCACATGTCCTGGACCTTCTATCATTACTTGAACATTTTTTTCCCAAGCACGAAGAGTAAGTTCACCAAGAACTTTTAACTCTCCAAGTTGTGCGTCATCAGAAGCATCTGCTAAACAACCAGGACGAAGTGAATCACCGAGTGAAAGAGAAACATCATACTTTGCACAAATATCGAGTATTTCATCAAACGCTGTATAGAAAGGATTTTCTCTATGGTAATGCATCATCCATGCAGCCATTAAAGAACCACCACGAGACACAATACCCATTTTACGTTTTGCAACTTTAGGCATAGTCTCTAAAAGGAAGCCAGCATGAATAGTAAAGTAAGAGACACCTTGTTTTGCTTGACGCTCTAAAACATCTAACATTACTTCTATAGTAAGGTCTTCAATTTTATTTCCAACATCGTGAAGAATTTGATAAATTGGCACAGTCCCAATAGGAATAGCCGAAGCCCCAATTACTGCTTTGCGGATTTCATCAAGATCACCACCAGTTGAAAGGTCCATGGCTGTATCTGCTTTATATTTTTGAGAAACTTTCATCTTCTCAACTTCATCTTCTATATCAGCAGCAATTGCAGATGAACCGATGTTTGCATTTATTTTACACTTAGATGCAATACCAATAGCCATTGGCTCTAAAGATTCATGGTTTACATTTGCTGGAATAATCATACGCCCACGAGCAACCTCGCTACGCACTAACTCTGGAGATAATTCTTCAATCTTTGCGACATATTCCATCTCACCTGTAACAATGCCTTGTTTAGCATAATACATTTGTGTTCTTACAGCGTCATTTTCACGCTCTTTTAACCATGCAGATCTCATAGTTTCTCCTAATTTTATTTCTCATAATATTTATAATAGCGATAATATAATCAAATAAAGTTAATCTAAGATAAAGTCAAGCAGCTGATCTATTTATTTATAAAATATTTTGATTGTAATATTATTTTTCAAGATAAAAAAAGTTTCTAAGTGTATAATTTCGTAACACTTTGAATTTTCAGGAGACTATTTGTCAGATATTACACTTATTTTACTTGCTGCTGGTAGTTCTAGCCGTTTTAATATGGATGTAAAAAAACAATGGCTACGCATTGGACACTCTCCACTGTGGCATTTTGTAGCACAAAACCTCGAAAGTACACAAAAATTTTCCAAAATTATTGTTGTCTCATCTTCAGCTGATATTTCCTTTATGAAAAACTATGCTGACTTTACTTTTGTAGAGGGTGGTAACACAAGACAAGCCTCTCTTAAAAATGCACTTACTAAAGTTACAACAGACTATGTTTTAGTAAGTGATATTGCTCGTGCCTGTATCTCTCATGAATTCCTAGAAAAAATTCTTTTAAAGAAAAATGAGAGTGACTCCATAGTTCCATATCTAAAAGTAACAGACACTATAGTCTATGAAGAAAAAACGATAGATAGAGATAAAGTAAAAAGAATCCAAACACCTCAACTCTCAAGAACAAATATCCTTAAACAAGCACTGCAAACAGAAGAAGAGTTTACCGATGAGAGTAGTGCAATAGTAGCATTTGGTGGATCTCGTACTTTTATACTTGGAGATGAAGATGCACATAAAATCACTTATATTAGTGACTTAAATAAAATTTCTTGTTTAGAAGCACCTTCAAACGATACACTAAGTGGTAATGGCTTTGATGTTCATGCCTTTGATACAGAGGGTGAAATGTGGCTAGCAGGTGTTAAGATAGAAGAGTCATCTGTTGGTTTTTTAGCACACAGTGATGGTGATGTTGCACTTCATTCTCTTATAGATGCACTGCTTGGTGCTGCAGGACTTGGTGATATTGGAATGCTATTTCCTGATAATGATGAAAAATATAAGGGGATAGATTCGAAAGAACTTCTCCTTAGGGTTGTTAGAAAACTCTACAACTTTGGCTTTCTTATAGTAAATGTAGATATAACGATAATGGCACAAAAACCAAGAGTCGCAAAATACAAACAAGAGATGAGAAGAGTTATTGCAAAAATACTAAACATAGATGTAAGTCGAGTAAATGTGAAAGCAACAACAACTGAAAAACTTGGTTTTGTAGGAAGAAAAGAAGGTGTTGCAGTGACCTCAAATGCAAATTTAAAATATTTTAACTGGAAGACAATATAAAACAATGAAAATACTAATAATAGAAAATGAAGTTTATTTAGCACAGAGTATCGCAACAAAACTAGGTGATCTAGGTCATACTTGTGAGATGTGTACCTCTACAAGAGATGCCATAAGAAGCAGTAACTACGATGTAGTGCTTCTCTCAACAAACATTAATGGTCAAGATTTTATTCCTGTTATAGAGACATTTAAGAACTCTATTGTTATTTTAATGGTCTCATACATAAGTAATGATACAGTTTCAAAACCTCTTGCTGCTGGTGCCAAAGATTATATTCTTAAGCCATTTATGATTGAAGAACTTGTACGTAAAATAAACCATTATCAAGATTATGAAAAGCTTAAACGCCGTAATGTTGCTTATGAAAAGTATCTCAAGCATACTTTTTTAAATGCAAAACATGAGCAAGATATTGACAAAGTAGAACTACCACTTTTTATAAGCTCTAGCTTTCAAAAATATGCGGATGCTTTTGCATTTGAGTATGCACAAAAAAAAGATATACCTATGCACTTTTTGACACTAAGTGATTCTAAAAGTCTCAATGAGATCAGTTCCCTTCCTCAAAATTCTCTTATCTATATCATAGACTATCAACTCCTTAAAAAAGCAGATAAAAAAACTTTTTGTGATCTTATTGCAGGGAAACAAGCAATTATTGCAAGTAGCGATAAAGTAGAAGATATTGAAATTCCTGTTGTTGAGATTAAAAATGAGAGTAATATCTTCGATAAGGGAGAAATTTTACCACTCGAAGATTATGTCAAATTTATTGTTTTAAGTTATCAAGATAAATATCCAGATACAGAACTCTCTAAAAAACTAGGTATATCTCGTAAAAGTTTATGGGAAAAACGTAAAAAATATGACATCATCAAGAAAAAATAAAACACTCTTTATCGATAAAGAAGCAGCTTCAGCACTAGAACTTGTTGCAGATGGGCTTCTCCTCCCTGTGAGTAAGTTAATGTCCGAGAAAGCTTCTCGCGAAGTATTAGAGACTGGTCTTATAAATAATCAATCATTCCCTTTTCCCTTTATCTTAGCACCATCAGGAAAAAAGAATGAAGAGGTAATGAGCTCTTTAGAAGCAGAGGAAACAATCACCATTATGTGTGAAGGATCTGAGTTTGCCACACTCACTGTCGAAGAGACTTTTCAAATTGATCCAAATGAGAGAGTTAAACATATCTATGGAACAGATGATTTAACACATCCTGGTGTTATGGCTACAATGAAACGTTTAGGTTCTTGGGCAGTGAGTGGAGAGTACACACTTAGCAGTACAAAAGAGAATACAAATAAGATAAAAATTCGAAAAGCAAAAGAGAGAATTGATGCAAAACATACAACATCTCTCGTAATGGCAGCCAATCCACTTCATCGTGGACATGAACGTCTTATTCGTCAAACGCTAGATAACACGGACTTACTTGTTATCTTTCTTCTTAAACCTTATGAGAGTGCCAATCTCTCTTATGAGTTGAGACATGAAGCTCTAGAATTCTATATAAATAACTTTTTACCAAAAAATAGAGTTATAATTCTTCCTTTGGAAAATAGCTATATTTTTGCAGGATATAATGAAATTATTATAGATTCTATAGTTGCCAAGAATTATGGTTGTAATAGACTTACAATTGGGAGGAATCATGCAGGGCTTGGCATGTTTTATGATTGTAACTCAAATAAATCTATTGTTGATCGTGTGACAGGGATAGATATAGAGATACATATCGCAAGTGAATATGTCTACTGTGATCAGTGTACAACTCTTGTAAGTAAAAATACTTGTCCCCATGGACAACACCATCAAATCTCTTATCATGCAGACTCAATTCTGCAGCTTTTAGAAGCAGGTATTTTGCCACCAGCTGTTTTAATTCGTAAAGAGATTAGTGCTTTTTTACTCTCTAAACTGTATCCTAAGCGATTTAAAAACTTAGAAAAACTTTACTATGATACTTTTGCAACAAAAGGTCTTCTTGAGGAGCATAGTGAAAAAGATTTTTATCTTGAACTTATGAAACTCTATCAAACAACTTCTTTAACATAAGGATAGCAATGAACTGGTTTTTTTTAACACTTGGCTATAGTGGACTCTCTCCAAAAGCACCTGGAACAATGGGAACACTTGTTTCACTCCCTATTGGGATGCTTATACTCATCTACTTTGATGCAAATACACTCTTTTTAGCAACCCTACTTATTTCTCTTATAGCTATTAAAGGAATAAATAAATATGAAGAAGAATCTGGTGTTCATGATAACCAAAAGATAGTTATAGATGAACTCGCAGGAATGTGGTTAGCACTCAGTATTGCACCTGCAATCGGTGTTACTATAAATGAAGTAACAGAACTCTCAAATGGTTTTCTTATACAATCACTTATGGCATTTGCACTCTTTCGATACTTCGATATTACAAAGCCTTCTATCATTGGTCGTATAGATAGAGAAGCTAAAGGCGGTATAGGTGTTATGGGTGATGATATTATTGCGGGCGTTGCAGCTGGTATCTCTACTGCAGCACTTTGGCAGCTCTATTTACAAATACAAATACTTCTTTAAAAAGGTGTTTAACTCTTTACAATCTTTTTAGCAAGAGATTTAAAGAACATCATCTCACTCTCTCTTAAAATTCGAATCATATTAGTATTTCCTACTATTCCAGCAGGATCACCTGCTGTAAGTATATAACTTTTATCAAGCTGCAACACTTTTCTCTGTATACCTTGGTTCATTACAGAACTCATCATCTGACCTAAAGAGCCCTTTTCTACCATAAATGCAGGAACAACACCCCAACACATCGTAAGTGAACGAGCAACTTTCTCTGAGTGAACAACAGCATAAATATCACGTTTTGGTCTATATCTTGCAATTTTTCGTACAGAAGAACCTGAGGAAGTTAAAGAGATAATACCCCATGCATCAACATCACAGCAGAGTTTTACAGCAGCCTCATTAATACTATCTGTTGCATCACGAAGTTCAAATGAAGAGTACTTATTAAAAGGGTAAATTTTTTCAGCCCCTTGTATAGCCTCAACCATTGTCTCAACTGCTAGTACCGGATTATGCCCAACTGCACTCTCTTCTGAGAGCATTACAACATCTGTACCATCAAGAACAGCATTTGCAATGTCACTTATCTCAGCACGTGTTGCTCTATCTTTTTCTGTCATAGACAAAAGCATCTGTGTTGCTGTTATAACAGGCTTTGACATACTATTTGCTTTTTGAATAAGCATTTTTTGAAGTGCTGGAACTTCAGAAAAAGGTACTTCTATTCCCAAATCTCCACGAGCAACCATAAGCCCATCACTTACAGCCAAGATTTCATCTATATTTTCAACTGCATCAAACTTTTCTATCTTAGCAAAAAGCTGAATATTTGAACTATTGGATTCAAGTATCTCTCTTGCGTTTATCATATCTTGTGCATTCTGTACAAATGAGATTGCCATAAAGTCTATCTCATTTTTTATACCCCAGAGCATATCAACTCTATCTTTTGAAGTTAAAACATCTATACCAAGTCTAGTATTTGGAAAGTTCACCCCTTTTTTGGAGCTTAATTTTCCACTATTTTGAACTATAACTTTAACACTACTCTTACTTACTTCTATAACTTCAGTACGAATCATTCCATCATAAAGATAGATATACTCACCTACTGAGAGTTGTTCTAAAATAGTAGGCTGATTTATACATGTAATATATCTATTTTCTGATATTTTCTGTCCAAGTATTTCCTCTTTTACAAACTCTATAGTATCATCTACTTCTAGGTTAAAAGGCTCTTTTAGTTTTCCAACACGTATCTTAGGTCCACTTATATCTTGAAGAACTCCCACATGCAAACCACTCTGTTTTTGAGCCTCTCGAATCCTCTGAAGAACTTCAAAGTGATACTCATGTGTTCCATGTGAAAAGTTAAGTCTAAAGACATTAACACCTGCTTTTATAAGTCCTATTATCATCTCTAAAGAATCAGAAGCAGGTCCAATAGTCGCTAAAATTTTTGTTCTTTTTTTCATTTAAAACCTTAGTAAATCTCTTTTACTCGACCAACTTCACCACTCATAAGCCGTACTTTAATCCCATAAGGATGTTTAGGAGACTTTGTTAAAATATCTCGAACAATACCATCTGTTAGGTAACCTGTATCTTGGTCTTGCTTTAAAACAATTGCTACAGATTGCCCATGTTTAATATTAACTCGTTTTGTAGCATCTAACATTACTATTTTCCTTTATGATTCTGACATTTTTTCATTATAAATAGAGAGAGAAGGAAAGGCAAATTCTAAATTATTCTTTTCTAAAATAGCCATAATCTTATGCATAACATCCTCTTTCGTTTCTAACCATTCTCCCCACTGTACAGATTTTGTAAAACAGTAGACTAAAATATTTATACTTGAATCTCCAAAAGAATCTAAATAAACAAGTAAATTATTTTTCACACCCTCTAAATCATCTCTTGAAACAAGTTTTACTGTACTCTTTTGCTTTCTATGTGTATATTTTGTTGCTTTTGTTGCTATACCGGAGTGTTTATCTAACATATCTTTTATCTCAGCAACTGCTTTTTTTATATCTTCACTTTTAGAATCGTACTTAACACCTATATGCATTTTTATTCTACGACCTAACACTCTTTTATTCCAGTTTTTCACATCCTTAGATGCAAAAGTTCCATTTGGAATGGCAATTAAAGCATTATCAAACGTTCGTATTGTGGTCACACGTAGTCCTATCTCAACTACAACTCCCTGCTTACCATCAATTTCAATCCAGTCTCCTTGAGAAAATACATCAGAAAAGAGAATAGAAAGTGTGCCAAAAAAGTTACTAATAGTATCTTTTGCTGCAAATGCAACAGCAAAACCACCTATTCCAAGACCAGAGAGAACAGCTGTTAAATTTACACCTGCAAAAAATAGAATAATTAAAAGTCCTATAATAACGATAATAAAATTTATTATTTTCATTCCAACATTTACTAAATCATTTTTAATATTAGAACCATCTATAGGAACAGATGAGAGCCTTACCTTTGCTATCGTATTTACGATTTTATAAATCACCAATGTAAAATAAAATCCATATAACATATTAAAAAATTTACTCACAAGATCATCAGAACTAAAATCATTATAAACATAAATAATCATATTAATATTTATTATGATAATTATATACTCTATAGGTTTTTTTAATGTATTTAGGATATCACTGGAATACTCTTTAAATATATCAAACTCTAAAAGATATTTTTGAAGTGAGACATACACAATCTTTCTAAAGAAATAAATAACAATTATTAAAAAAAGTATAAATAAAACTTTAATAATATTAAGACCATATATTTCTAACATTGGGTCAAGGACTTCTACAATATCTAAAGAATTAATATAAAGGACTAAAGAGATAAGATGATATTTTGAATACTTATTAAGCCTGTACATCTTCGCTTCAAACTTGTAGAGATAACTAATTACATCATTATTAACATCTCTTAAAATATAAAAATCATTTATATTATCTTTTACAGTTTTAAGAAGATATGTTTCAGGATAAATACTCAAGATATTTTTATAATCTTTTTCATACAGTTCATTTACAAGAAGTTGATTTTGAGTGATAATCTCATTTAAACGAGTTTGGTACTCCTCTTTTGTATGAGCATCCAGCGCGAGCAGTACTTTTCTTACCATCTGCTTTTGGTACTTTAAAAGTAAATAAGACTTTAGTGCTACCTCATCCCGTAAGACAGCATACCTATTTCCTGCATTTTTATTAATTGCTATGATTTTTTTAAGAGAAAATATTTCACTATCATAGCTCATGCTCTGTTTGATATAACGATTTTTTTGAGCCATCAATCTATTTAGCTCAGATACATATAGTTTATCTTGCTCTTTAAGAATTGCTTCTATACTCTCTTTTGTTGCATTACTCTCATCTATATGCTTAATTAACTTTATATGTTGGGCAACATAATCAGTGAATTGTACAGTACCACCCCAGAGTGAAACAGAAAGAAAAAGAAAAAAGAAAAATTTTAACATTATATACCGTATCATAAAATCGTTTTAAATCCCCTCAGCTATCATAGCATCAGCAACTTTTTTAAAGCCGGCGATATTAGCACCATCAACATAATTACCTTCAACACCATAATCTTTAGCTGTTAATGCTACACGTTTTGCGATCTGTTGCATAGTAAGTTTTAACTTCTCATCAACTTTTTCAAAACTCCATTTACTCATAGAAGCATTTTGTGCCATCTCAAATTCACTTACTGCAACACCACCTGCATTAGCAGCTTTTGCTGGTGCAAAACAAATTTTATGAGATAAAAAGTCATTAATTGCTTTTGGAGTTGAAGGCATATTTGCACCTTCCGTAACACTTACAACACCATTTACAATTAAGTTCTGAGCATCTATATCTGTAAGTTCATTTTGTGTAGCACAAGGAAATGCTGCATAGCATGGAATATCCCAAACTGCATGTGCACCTTCAGGATACTCTTCTACAGGAATATACTTTGCACTTTCATGTGTTTTTATATACTCTTCAAGAGAAGCTCGACGATTTAGTTTTATATCTTTTAAAAGAGCTAAGTCAACACCACGAGAATCATAAATAGTTCCTCGAGAGTCTGTACAAGTCACAGGAATAGCACCTATATGTTGTAATTTTTCAATTGCGTGAAGTGCCACATTTCCAGCACCACTTACTGTACATATTTTTCCTTCTAAAGGCTCTCTACCTTCCATCTCAAGCATTGTCTCTGTAAAGTAAACAGCTCCATAACCTGTAGCCTCTGGACGCATTAAAGAACCACCAAAAAAGAAAGGTTTTCCAGTTAAAACACCTTCAAAAGATGAAGTGATTTTTTTATACTCTCCAAATAAGTAACCAATTTCACGGCCACCTACTCCAATATCTCCAGCCGGAACATCTATACGTGGGCCTATGTATTTGTGAAGTTCTGTCATAAATGCTGAACAAAATTTCATAACTTCAAAATCACTCTTTCCCTTAGGATCAAAGTCACTTCCACCTTTACCACCACCTATAGGTAATCCAGTAAGAGAGTTTTTAAGAATCTGTTCAAATCCAAGAAATTTTAAAATCCCTTCATTTACAGTTGGATGAAAGCGAAGTCCACCCTTGTATGGCCCTAGTGCATTGTTAAACTGAACACGAAAACCAGTATTTACCTGTATCTTATTATTATCATCAAGCCATACAACTTTAAACTTTATAACTCTATCAGGTACAACTAAACGCTCTAATATAGCATGTTTAATATATTTATCATCCGACTCCAACAGTGGTGCTATTGAGTAGATTACCTCTTCCATTGCTTGGTAGAAAACTTTATTTTCTGCACAATTTCCATTTTCAAACTTTTTAATTTCTGCTTCTGCTATTGACATATTTATCCTAAAC
>Ga0256837_1000969_pt1 | contig 21210 bp, 19 predicted proteins | sample 4562384metaG_FD_185976 | JGI IMG/M metagenome (GOLD analysis project Ga0256837, IMG submission 185976) | Hydrothermal vent microbial communities from Guaymas Basin, Mexico - 4561-384 | ecosystem: Environmental > Aquatic > Marine > Hydrothermal vents | place: Mexico: Guaymas Basin | collected...
TATTGCAACATAACCGTGCTCAGGCCAGGTGTGGAATGAAAGGTGAGATTCAGAAATTACAACAACCCCCGTCGCCCCAAAGGGCTCAAACTGGTGGTAGTAGGCTGAGAGCTTGTTGAGGTTGGCGCGCTTCACCGCACCCTCAAAGACCTCTGCCATCTTCTGAGCAGACTTTAAAATCTCCGGGTCACACCCGTAAAGGTCTGCCACAATGTGGACGCCGAGGGTCTTTGCCATTTCTCCATCCTCCCAAAACCGAATTTAGCAGGAGATAGTATATACCCCAATTATGAAACATTCAAATCTTTAGGCTCCTTATAAAAAGGAACATACTTATGAAGTATTCTTCTTATTCTTTCTCTATCAAAATTTTCAGCGGCCTCCATAAGTTCATTAACTAAAGTTTCTATTTCATCAAGGGAATACTTTTCACTTATCCTAGCTATATAGACTTTATTATGACATGTACTATCAACTCCTTCCTCAGCAGTAAGTAACTCTTCAAAAAGTTTTTCTCCAGGCCTCAAACCAGTAAAGACTATTTCTACATCTTTACCCGGTTCTAACCCCTGAAGCCTAATAAGCTCTTTTGCCAAATCCACTATCTTCACAGGCTCTCCCATATCAAGAACAAAAACTTCCCCTCCTTCACCAAGAGCTGCAGCCTGAAAAACGAGCAAAACAGCTTCGGGTATAGTCATAAAGTACCTCTTTACTTCAGGATGAGTAACAGTAATTGGTCCTCCATTTTTTATTTGCTCAAGAAAAATAGGAACAACACTTCCTCTACTACCTAAAACATTACCAAATCTAACGGAAACATACTTCGTCCTACTAATATCATTAAATGCTGTGCATATTAACTCTGCTATTCGTTTAGTAGCTCCCATAATACTTGTGGGATTAACTGCCTTATCAGTTGAGATATTAACAAACTTTTCAACCCCAAATTTATGAGCCGCAAGTGCTACATTATAGGTTCCATAAACATTGGTTTTAATAGCTTCCTCAGGATAATATTCCATAAGCGGTACATGCTTATAAGCAGCTGCATGAAAAACAACCTCTGGTTTATATTTAGAAAAAATTTCAAATACTTTGCTTCTATCCCTAACATCACCAACAATACCTATAAAATTTACATCTTTAGGTAGCCCTTTCCTCCTTAGCTCTAGTTCTAAATTATGGAGCTCTGTTTCGTCTATCTCAAAAGCTATTATCTCTTTAGGAGAAAACTTCACAAGCTGTCTTACAATTTCAGAACCAATAGACCCAGCAGCCCCCGTTACTAAAATTTTCTTCCCCTCAAGAAAATCTCTTACTAGCGACTCGTTAATTTCTATAGGCTCTCTACAAAGCAAGTCCTCAATAGAAATATCCTTTATATCCTTTATTGAAAGTGTCAGAGGGTCATCCGGCAAACGTCCCAAGCCAGGAACAATCTTTATCTCCTGAACCCCCACTTCACGCAATAAATCAACAATTTTTCTAATTGTCTTAAAAGACAAACGAGGAATAGCAATAATTGCTGCATCTATTTGGCTTTGAGAAACAATACTTGAAATACTATCTATTCCACCTAAAACCGGAATCCCATGTATTAACGTTCCCTGTTTATGCAGGTCATCATCCAAAAAGAAAACTGGCTCATATTCACTACCAGAACTTCTTAATAGTTCCCTCACTATTCTTTCACCTGTATTCCCAGCTCCTATAATTACTGTTTTCTTCCCACTCTTTTTACCTAAAAGAATTTCACGCCAAACTCTCTTAAGAGCCCTTAAAGACAATGCAAAAATTAAAGAGAACGCAAAATCAATAACAGCAATAGCAGCCGGCTTAGAAATAAATACCAAAATCACGAGCTCCAAAATCGTAGCGGTAAAAAGCCCCGCAACAAACCTAACAGCTTCTTTTAACCCAAAAAAGCGCCAGTTTATCTTATAAACGCCAAACAACCATAAAACAAAAAGTTTTATGAAACTAACAAAAAGAAGTAACTCCAGAGAAAACTGGATATGTAAAGTATATGAGGAAAACCAAAGTGAGAAAAGGAAAATCACAAAATCAAAAAGTAGAAAAAAAATTACCCGTTTTCTCTTTGTAGGCTTTAATAGAGACAAAATATTTACCATGGTAATATCCCGCGAATAGTCCTAAATATTAGTTTTAAATCTGTAATGAAAGACATCTCTTTCAAATACTTCTTGTACAACTTAACTTTCCTAGGCAGTATTTCTTTCAAATATACCTCATCTACATTTCGCGCACCCTTTAAAATCTCACTCTCATCCTTAAATTCAAGAGACGCAAAGTCAGTAATCCCAGGTTTAACCTGCAAAATTTCATCATAATCATCCTTATAAGCCTTCGCATATTTTAAAACTTCAGGTCTAGGGCCAACAAGGCTCATTTCACCCTTAACAACATTTATCAACTGAGGAAGCTCATCCAATTTATATCTTCTTAGGAATTTACCTATTCTTGTTATCCTAGGGTCATCAGCCCTGGTTACTTGAGAGCCCATCTTATCAGCTCCTTCTACCATAGTTCTAAACTTATAAATTTTAAAAATCTTCCAATTCTGCCCCACCCTCTCCTGCCTGTAGAAAACACTACCTCCATCCTCTAATTTTATTAGAATACCTATAACTACAAACAATGGGAAAAGAAAAATAAGACCCAACAAAGACGTTAAAAAGTCAAAAATTCTCTTTAAGAATTTCCTATAGAGCTTACTCATCGCATATTTTCCTTAGCTATACTTATTACATTGTCTATTACGTAAGAAACTTCTTCATCAGTCATAGAAGGATAAATAGGCAAAGATATTTCAGACTGGAAAAATTCCTCGCTACCAGGAAAAGCAGATGAAACATCCCCTAAATATTTTCTGTAGTAGCTAAATCTATACAAAGGAATAAAGTGAACGCTAACCGAAATACCTCTCCTCTTCAATTCCTCTATAAATCGATTTCTATCTATACTTAAAGTATTCAAGTTTAACCTAAGAGGATATAAGTGCCAGGAAGACACACGGTCACTCTTTACAGGATAAGGAATTAAAACTTCAAGTTGAGAAAAAGCTTCGCTATATTTTTCAGCTATACTTACTCGTTTCTGCCACATTTCCTCTAACTTCCTAAGCTGGGCTAAACCAAGGGCAGCATTCAAGTCCGTCATATTATATTTATAACCATTATCTAAAACATCGTACTCCCAAGAACCCTCTTTTGTATACCTTTTCCATGCATCTTTACTTATTCCGTGGAGTCTTAAAATCCTCATTTTCTCAGCCCAGTTTTCGTTCTCCGTAGTTGCCATTCCACCTTCACCAGTAGCCAAGGTCTTCGTAGCATAAAAACTAAAAGCCGTTATATCACCTATAGTCCCCACTTTCTTACCTCTATACCAAGCCGGTAAAGCGTGAGCTGCATCTTCTATGACAAGTAAATTTCTTTCTCTAGCAATTTCTAAAATTTCATCCATATCGCAGGGCTGACCTGAATAATGAACGGGAATAATAACTTTTGTTTTATCAGTTATCTTTTTCTCTAAATCTTTTATATCAATTAAACCCGTATTCGGGTCAACATCCACAAACACAGGCTTTGCTCTAAAATAATTAACAACTTCAGCAGTAGCCACAAAAGTAACAGCTGGAACAAGAACCTCATCTCCCTCTTCAAGTCCGATAACCCTTAAAGCCAAATGCAAAGCCGCCGTGCAAGAATTAACCGCAATTGCATTCCCAGCTCCAATATATTCTCTAAAATTTTTTTCAAACTCCATTGTCTTCTTCCCCATAGTAATCCAGCCTTTATCAAGAGCATCCATTATCTCCCTTTTTTCATCCTCACCTATTAGTGGCTTATGAAAAGGAATATACATGATTACCTCCCTACTGATTCAGGAACTCTACAACCAATAATTTCGTCTCTTATCTCCTTAAGAAAAGAGTAAACTTTATCCACGTAATTCTCATCTACTCCAGGATGAGTTGGTAAATTAATAATGTGTGTACTCGCATATTCGGCAACAGGGTTTTCACCCCATTTATAACCCCAAAGCTCAAATCTATTCATAATCGGATGAATAGGAGATAAAAACCAATCACCTAATTCTATTCTCCTCTGTTGAGCTAACTGTAAAACCCTAGCTCTATTTTTAACTAAAAGAGGAAATTTTAGATAAATATGTTTAGAATAACTAGGCTCAAAAGGAGGTTCAATACCCAAGTCAAGTAAGATTTCTTTATATAGATTAGCAATTTTTTTTCTATGCTCGTTTATTAAATCTATAACATATCTACCGTTACGCTTTTTGAAATACTTTAGACCCTCTAATGCTTGCGTTTCAGTAAAACTCTTAAGAAAATCTGGTGGCTCCTTTGGTTCTTGCAATTCGTATCCCTGTGAAGAACCCAAAATCAAATTCCATTTACTTAATTGTCTATATATTTTAAGAGCATACCAATATATGGATGGCTTTAATAATCTTTTTCTAACAAAAAGAAGCCATTTCAATAAAAACTCTTCTTTCCTACTCGGAATACTCGCCTCAGCTTCAATAACCTTAAGCCTTTCAGCAAGCTTAGGATTCTTAGTTATAGCTATTCCTCCTATTCCTGTAGAAAACGGCTTATTCCACTGTGTAGAGAAAAAAGCAGCATCTGCTACAGTCCCGTTTTTTTGTCCTTTATACTCTCCTCCAAACCCATGTGCACAATCCTCAACAACATGCAAGTTGTATTTATTTGCTATAGCTTTAATTATTTCTAAATCAGGAGATAATCCAAAAGTATTCTGAGCAAGAATAACCTTTGTTTTACCTGTTATTTTTTTCTCTAATTCGGCTAAACTTATATTAAAGGTTTTTCCATCTATGTCTACATAAATAGGTCTAGCACCAAGATAAATAATAGGATTCACAACAACAACACAAGTAAAAGCCGGTAATATTATCTCACTGCCCTTTTCTATTTCCAGGGCTTTTAAGATAGAGTAAAAAGCAACTCTACCTTTCCAGAAGAGAGTTATATTAGAAACTGATAGCTCTAAATATTCAGCAATTGCCTGTTTAAAATTAGCAATCTTACTCTTTGTAAGCTTATTCTTTGCAATTCTTGTAAGCAAGTTCGCATCCCCTCCTAATTTCTTCATGCTTCAACAAAACGGCTAACTTCTTCAAGTATGAATTGAAAGAAGCGAGCCTGTATATTGAATCCTTTAAGGGATATAAACTTTTAACTAATAACTCAATGTCTTTCCTATAAACAATGTGTAATCTTGCGTAAGCTTTCCGAAATTTAAATTTTCGAATTAACCAATTATGAATATTCGTATCATGGCCTAAATTTCTAGAACCATCGTGAACGTAAAGAACATTTTTTTCATTTAAATAATACTCAAAAACTAAAGCATAACTAGGATAAAGTTTTAAGTATCGTGGATTTAGCTTAATTACATTATAGCCTACAACAGTACCCTCATAAGAATCAATCTTTGTTAATGCATAAGCAATAGGTATTTCAGCTTTATTCTTAACAAGCCAAACATCTCCAGCATTATAAGTTATCAATTCTTTCTTAAAAAAGTCAAAAGATACGGGTTTCAAATACACATTTTTATATCTTTCAAAAGCAGATAAATAAATACTATAGAGATTCTCTACTATATTTTCGCCAATATTATCAATTTTTTCTACCTTTGTATTTCTTAACCCACGTCTAATTTCTGAACGTATTTTTGTGTTATATCTTCGTAAAGAAGTATCTTCTTTTTCATCTTTAATGACATACCAGAATGGAAGTTGACAATTAACATCAAAGTCTGTAGTCCAACGAATAAAAAAAGCTTTCTTGGATTTAAGTAATTCAGCCGCAAATTCTTCATTTAAGTTAACATTGACATGAGGAGGTAAGTTAGGTATTAGAGCTCCTTGATACAGTTTCCAAATATTACTAATATTCATCTTAAAACCTCCTCAATTAAATCAGAAACTATCTTTTCGTAAGTAAAATTATCTATTAAAAATTTATATCCATTTCTTCCTAATTTTAATCTTTCCCCTATAGGCATTCTGTATAATTTTAGAAGAGCTCTAGCTACAGCCCGTGGATCCTCAGCTTTAACAGAAATGCCACAGTTGGCTTGGGAAACTAAATCATTCTCCACGCTTATTGAATGAATGATAGGTTTTTTCGCATACATATAGTCAAATAACTTATTCGGAGATACTCCATAATTATAGATATTTTTATTCCACCAACCTATGTAAGCCACATCTACATAATTCTTCAAAAAAGAAATCACTTGTCCTTTAGATATTGGGCTAAGAAACTTAACATTAACCAGCTCCTTTCTTTTTACTATCTCCTGTAAACGTGCTTTATCTTTCCCCTTTCCTACTATCAGAACAACAATCTCTTTTTTATCCTTCAACAAAGCAGCACTTTCTATCAAAACATCCAGCGCATTGGCGTGTCCGATAGTTCCAGTATATGCTACTATAAACTTATTCTTTGGAACTTCTTTTACAAACCAATTAGGTAGTGGCTCTTCTCTCACAGCAGTAATGTCAATTCCATTGGGAATGTAAGCCCACTCTCTTTCCATTCCAATATCTTCAAGATATCTATCAAAGTTAAACAGAACCGAAACTACACAGTCAGCTTTTTCTAAAGCAAAAAGCTCAATTTTCCTAAGCAACTTTATAAAAGGATGATTCCAAGAAAATCCTCCCAGCTCCACCAGACTAAGAGGCCATATGTCTCTAATTTCAAAGATAAACTTTGCTTTATATCTATCAGCAAAAAATTTCGCAGGAATTACAGGAAAAAGGAAAGGAGAAGAAACGTAAACAAAGTCGGGTTTAGGAAGTTTGCGAAGAAACTGGAAGAGTTTTGTAGAAAACTGAAACCACTTTAAAACTCTTTTTTTACTATGAGCATCAGGATACTTCAAAACCTTAAGCCAATGATAATTTACACCTTCTATGTTTTCACACTTCACTTTAGGATAATTAAAGAACAAGTGAGAATAAGAAGCACTAACTATGTGTACCTGATAATCTAATTCAGATAGCTTCTTACCAAGATAAAAGTGTCTAAACTCCATACCATATTTAGGAGCACCTGCATACTCGTTTATAATCCATAAGACAGGCTTACCCATTCTAACCTCTAATCAAAGTGGAAACAATCTTATCAGAAGTTTTACTGTCTCCATAAAGTCCTAAAGGAACATGTAAATTATCTTCTTTCGCTTGAAATCTGTTAATAACTTCATTTACCAAGCACTCTACATCTCTACCAACCAATTTATTAAAACCTAATTTCACAAGCTCTACCCATTCAGTTCCTTCTCTTGGAATAGTGTGGGGCGTGCCAAAGGAATATCTTTCCTTTTGAATTCCGCCAGAATCCGTAATTATTACCTTTGCATTTTTAGTAAGAGCTACCATTTCAAAGTAAGCAACAGGAGGAACCAATAGTAAACTACTATTAGCTTTAAGATTAAGCCTCCTAATCAAAGAAGAAATTCTCGGATTAACAGAAAATAATAACTTTACCTCTTTAGCTGCTAATATGTTCAACCATTCCCAAATCAATGAGAAAATTTCTTCTGTGGTATTCTCAGCTCTATGAAAAGTCACCAGCCCAAAATCTTTAGGAAGTAAATCAAATTTGCTTAAAACTTTATCTTTATCAACCCGTTTTAAAGCCTCAAGAGCAACATTATACATTACATCCCCAACTTTACAAACTCCACCGGTAATTCCCTCAGCTTGCAAGCTTTTAACTGCTACATCTGTAGATGCAAACAAGTGAGTTAAAATATGGTCAGTTAAAATTCTATTTATCTCTTCAGTTGTCTCTTTATTAAAACTACGCAAGCCAGCTCCAACATACGTCACCGGAATGTGTAATCTAGCGGTAGCCAATCCATCGGTAAGAGTTAAATTAGTACCACCATAAACTAAAATAATAGCTGGTTTCTCCTTTAATAACACTTTTTCAACTCTATCAACATTTTGCCAGTTTGCTCTCCATGATTACCAGAGCCTGTCCCCAAATAGTAATCGGGCAACAGAATTTGAAGCTCTTTAAAGAAAACATCCGATATAATTAAAGTCATAATACTGCCCTGTATAAACTAGAATTTCTCTAATTCCTTCTAACCTTAACTTTTTCGAAACAATACCAACCTTAACAAATTGAGGTCTAGCTTCAACAACTGACAAAATTTTCACTGCTCTTCCCCTAACTTTTCATAGAGAGAAATTAACTTTTTTTCTTCTGTTTCCCAGTTATACTTTGTCTCTACTAATTTTCTTCCGTTAATTCCCATTTCTTTCGCTATAGCATCCTCTTCCAAGAGCTTCTTTACAGCAATAGCAATTGCACGGGGAGAAAAAGGATCAACACATATCCCACATTTATGTTTTTCTACAATTTCCTGCCATAGAGGAAAATCTGAAGCAATGACCGCCAGACCAGCAGCCATATATTCGAACATTTTTATAGGCAAACTATCCAAATAATTTTTTACAGGATGTAACGGAATAACTCCTATCTTCACAGAAGATAATATTTCCTTAACATTATTTCTATCTACAAAACCATAATATTTCACCTTCTTCCAGCCCGGTAATGTCATTACTTCGTTCTTTAACTTTTCACTCTCAAAGTTCCCCGCCAAGTGCAAGGTAATATCTATATATTCTAACGACTTAACTAATTCTACTATACCACGAATGCGGGAAATGCCCCCTATGTAACAAATTTCGTTTCTCCGTTCTTTCCAAGAAACTGGAACAAGAAATTCAGAAAGCTTTGGAAAATTATTAACATCAACAGTATTAGGATTTAATTTTAAAAATCTATCTCTAATAAAAGGAGTAGCTGCAACTATACCATCAAACCGCTTTGCAGCTCTATTCTCGTAAATCTCAAAAAGTTTAGAAACAGCAGGCCTAATAAACCGTGGAATGTAAGGTTTAGACAAAATCTGTCGTGGCACATCTTCGTGAACATCATAAATAACCTTTTTGCCTAATTTTTTAAGTTCTAAACCTACAGGTATAAGCTCTGGGTCGTGAAAGTGATAAATCTCAGCATTAATTTCCTTTGCCTTCTCAAAAATAATCCTCTTTACTTTTAAAATCCTTTCTCTTCTACCTTTAGGGACAAATCCAGCATCAATAATCTTTATTCCATCCTTTTTTTCATCTCCTTTACCATCGGAAACCAACAAACTACACTTGAAGCCCGCACTAACCAAGCTTTTCAGTTCCTTATGAAAAATCCTAATATCGTAGCGATCATGCACAGAAGTCAAATGACAGATGTAAAGCATAGCTACTTCACCATCAAAATGCTTAAAAAAGCAAACAAAATTCTTGCGTCAGCTAAGCTTCCAGACTTTAAGAAATTAGCGAATATATAAAAAGTCAGGATTAGCAATAGAAAATTACCTCTTCTAGATAGGAATACAACAAGCAAGAAGGCTAAGAAAATAAATAAACCAACTAATCCAGTTTCAAACCATACTTCTAGTATTATATTGTGTGGATACTCACGTATATCTTCACCTAAATACATAATCCCAAACGACCCCAAACCATAACCAAATAATATAGGTATTATATCATTTAAATTAGAGAAAACAAATATCCATCTTTCAATTCTTTCTTTAGATGAAAAATCCTCAACCTTACCACTCAGGAATTGAACTAGTAAGCTCAATCGTTCAAGGGTCCTTTCTACAAGATGTGAATTAAAATATTCTGCAATGCTCAATGCCACAAATCCCATAATCCCAATAATAAAAATTATCTTTAAGATTAAGATTTTTTTATTCCATCCCTTTTTTAATAGTAGATAAATCGTTAAAATACTAACACAAGCAACTGTTAAAAGTAAAGGTCCTCTAGCCCCTGACAATATTAGAGCTAAAAAATTCAAAAACAAAGACAGAAAATTTTTTATTAAGCTGTCTCTATTTAGAAGATATCTAATAGATATTAATATATTAAGCCCTGAAAAAAAACCAACACTTAAGTATAACCCTGCCTGCTCATAAAAAGACTCATTTTGGTAAATATAAGGAAGGATAAAGAACACATAAAATAAGTTGAGAGGTGTAGTTAAATAAATTAAAGACTTGAAAAACTGGTTAGTATTAAAATTTTTACATAAAAAAATGGGATAAATAAAAGCTAAAGTATTAGCAAGTACTTTAACGGTTTTTAAAAAAGCATATCCGCTTGAAACCGAGTATAGCAATGTAAACACAGTCCATGCCTGCCATAATAGTAGAAGGAATATTGCAAATATACTTGTAACTTTTAATTTTACCCTAAAACTATTAAATATTATCAATATTGTCAATAACAAACCAAAAAAGAACGTAAGGTCTATAGGAATGTTAATGAGCCACATATTCAGAAAACTCTTAATCATTCCTGAGATTAAAAATATCACATAAATAAACTCATACATTGTTCCTCCTAATACGCCCCCGTTTTTTTGAATACCTTAAAATAAACTTCTTTCCTTCGCATAGAACACCTCTAACAGTGGTAAATAACCGAGTGAAGAATTATGTTCAGAGTGTCCAAAATTTAGAGGCATTTCACTTCCCCTCCGGGAATCTTAAAAGTTTAAGAAAACAACACTACATACCTCAGTATGTTAAGTGTAGTTAATTTTTCATTGCATTCAACAAAACTGCTTTGTAAACTGAACCAAAGTTTTGCCAAAAGTGTGTATTAAAACTACTATTATGCCATAGAAAAACGAATTCACCATTATATTTCCTTGTTCTATCAATTAAGTTCTGGATTTTTTTCTCCATATATTGCGGTGTTACATTTAATTGATATACAAAACTACTTTCCATAGCTATTAAAGGTTTCTCTTTTAATTTAAGCCTTCTTCTATTAATTATGTCAAAGGGACTGTATTCATAACAAGTCCCACACCTAAAACCTTCTCTATCAGCATATCCTAAAGTGGAGTCCCATTCCATCTTAGCTTCTTCCCAAAGTCGCCATGTAGTTGGAATTTCAAATCTAAGATAATGTTGCCTTCCAAACGTTAGTTTCTGCCCTACAATATTTTCTATTTTTTCTTTATCTTTTAAGAACAAGTCCAAATTATTATATGCATTATAAGATGGATGATAACCCACATAATGACCTCTAGAAAGTATTTTTTGAGATATCTTTCTCAAAAATTTATCGTTATTATTGTCAAACTTCGAAGAGCCACTTGAGTGTAAGAAAAAATAAGATTTTATTCCCAATTCCTCACTTATATCTATGAGATAATCATAAGTATCAAAAGGATCTTTCAACTTGCCTAGTTTAGTCAAGATTTGCTTTCTGAGATTCTTAAACGCTAGATTTAAACTTTTTCTCTTTAAGATATCACCTATAATCTCTCTTATACATGAACCTATATTTTTGTACTTGTAAGCATGATCGATATCGTGGGTTAGAATAAATTTAAATTCCTTTTTTTTTCTTTTTTGTTTGCAACCTAAAAACGCAAGCATGTTCCAAAGCATTTCAACATACTCATTAACAATAGGCCTATCTAAAAAATTATTTTTATAAGCTAAACTTGCGGTTGCTGGAAACCGATTGTGCTTATCTCTGGTCATATTCACATATTCCTCCCAGCGCGTAAGCATAAAAAATGCTGAGGCGAAGATATCTATCCCACAGATAATAATTAATGAGTCGGTAGTTATTGGTGCACGGATAACTATTTTATCTGTACCGTAAATTATAGGAATATTTTCTTCTACCGTGAACTTATTTAGACCTAATTTTATTTTATCAGGGATATTCTTCTCTTCCAAATACTCTAGTTTATTCGTAAATTTCTTAAAAAAGTGATCTTCAATTATGAGCTTTTTATTATCATCTAAAATGATTTCATAGTTTGAACATTCTCTAATCTCAACTTTATAATTAAGACCTAAAAATTCACCTATTAAAATATCGATAATATATTTTCTTTCTTCAATATTATTATTCGGAACTATGATTTTCATCTTAGTAAATCCAATAAACAGTTTCTAATTTTTAGGATTTTAGAATTAATTTTACTGATATAGAAATAAGAGACTTGCTTACCGCCAAAACCTCTAAAGTACTTTTCAATACTTTCTATCATGCTACCCTCAAAGTCAAAATCTAATCCGTTTTCTAATGCAAATTTAATCGCTTCATACAGAATAACATCCATTCCGCCTAAGTTTTTTTTATCTGGATTGATTCCTCCCATCAAATAATAGACACAATTCTTGTCATACACTAGAAAATTTGCTGCAATTATTTCACCTTTATGTTCCGCAAAAAATATTTTGACAGCATTCATTTTTTTTAATTTCTCGTATATCCTCTTTACAAGTTTGAAAGAATAGGGAATTTTTATACCTTGCCTCTCAAAGGTCAATTTATTTAAGTGGTAAAATTTTTCAACATCGTTACTCTCATAGGCCTTTACGCCTAATCTCTCTGCTTTCTTTTTTCTTCTTCTAATATCTGTTTCAAAGCTCTTAAATAATTCTTTGATATTAAGATTTTTACTAATTCTATATGTATATTTCGTTGTTTGACTGAAACCTTTCCAATAAAACGGCAACCAATTTTCAATGGAATGATGGAAATTTAAATTAAAATAATCAAATTCTGGAAGATTATCTATAAAGTAATTCATTATTCCTTTCTCCCAAGTAAGTTTATTGTAATATTTCTGACCTTTTGGATATTTTATATATGGTCCCAGAAATTGCGTTAGTTTTGGCATAGTAATAAAAGTAAACCCATACTTTTTTTTTATTACATATACAAAACTACCCCAAATTTCCTCGCCTTTTTTATAAAGAATAACATCCCAATCCATACTTTCATCACAAACGACATCCAACCAGTAAGGTTGCATGAAAAGCGGTAAATTCTCTTTAAAGGCAAAACTTTCGTATATATTTCTCTTTTGCTCATCCTTCATTTCTCCCTCCCTTCACTTTAAATACTATCCAAGATATTATTAGAAAAGAAAATATATACATGCAAGTTCCAAATAATACTATTTTTTCTAATACGAAAGTAAAATCATATTTATGATAGCAAGTAATAAAAATAAGAATATACCCTGTTAATAATAGAACTTGCCATAACAATTCTATCCTTATAGCGTTGAAAATATCATAAATAGGACTAATAGACGATACGATTAATCTAATCGCAAATAAAGGCACAAGTAATCGTGCATATTCGCCTGCCATTCTCCATCTTTCTCCGAACACGAAGGTAAACAAATCTTCAGAAATAAAATATATAGTAGTAAAGGTAGGAATACTTATAAGTATAAGTATTTTAATAGTGAAAATATAAGTTTTAACTATTCCTTGAGTTTTGTGCTTTTCTTGAACAGCTCTCTCAAAAAAAATCTGACTGATAGAACATCCTATTAAACCTAATGGTATCCCAAGTATCCTTTGAGACAAATTGTAAAAACCTAATGTTTTAATTCCATAAAGAGAAGAAATTAAAATGTTTATAAGCTGTTGAGACAATGTATTTGCTAAAACTCCTCCAACAGAATATTTAGGAAAATTTATATACTCTTTTCCCAATGCAATAATTTTGACTTTTTTTATCCTACTTAATAAATTCAAATTCTTAACATTGAGAATAAGTTTTATATTTAGAATAATTTGGGAAAATAACTGTCCACTTATAAGTCCTGCTGCTCCTGTTTTAAGCAATCCCAAGCTAAGTTGAACTATTACCATTCCAATAGATTTATAAATATTAGCTTTAGCTAAATCCTTATAAAACCTCTTTCTATTATTGTAATAGTTCAAAAGATTAAAGCAACCTAGTAAAAATACACTTAAAGGAACCCAATAAAGCCAAGTAGATACTTTCTTATTGTTTAGCAAGTCCAAAATATTGTCATGCATAACAATAACAATAAATAATAAAGACAAAGAAAGAGCAACATTTATAATAAATCCAAGTGCCATTATATTAATTGCATCTTCGTCTTTCTGCGGAAGCATAATTGCAAGCTCATATCTCCCATTTGCAATACTTCCAAATATTGATGTAATCGCAACAAACAAGGCTAAAACGCCAAAATCTTCCGGTGTATAAAGCCTCGTTAAGATTGGACTGATAGCAATTGGTATGGCTTGGGCAATTGTTGTTCCAGTCATCAATATTAAAACATTACGCATAAACTCTGACTTAGGCTTAAGTTTCTTAATCATTTTGTACAACTAAAAGTCTTTTAGCTCTTCACAGATAGCTTTTATTATATTCTCTTTAAATAACGGTTCAATTGGCAAACTTAAAACGGTTTTAGAAGCAATCTCACTTTTACTTAAGCTTCCCCAAATTTTTATCCTAGCATTTTGAAATACTTTCATTTTATGAAGTGGAACGGGATAATAGACCATTGAAGCTATATTTTTTCCTTTTAACTTTTTCTGAAGTTTATTTCTACTTCCATTTAAAACCCTAATTGTATATTGATGAAATACATGAAAGGCCTTTTCTTCCACATTAGGAGTACTCAACCACCAGAGATTTTTAAGATTTTCCGTGTAAAGCTCCGCTATACTTCTTCTCCTTTCAATAAATTTATTAATGTAATTTAACTTAAGAATTAAAATAGACGCTTGAAGTGTATCTAGACGCGCATTGTACCCTATATGTTCAATATTGTATTTATTCCTGCCTCCATGTTTTCTTAACATCAAGAGAAGTTCATATGTATTATTATCACTAGTTGTAACCATTCCGCCATCACCGAAACCTCCCAAAGGCTTTGTAGGAAAGAAGCTAAAACAACCGATTTCCCCAAAGGAACCAGTTTGTTTACCGTTCCACCTAGCTCCTAAACTTTGAGCACAATCTTCCACCATGAAAAGGCCGTATTCATTCTTTATACGCATAAGCTCATCCATATTACAGGGTTGGCCATATAAATGCACTGGAAGTATCCCTTTTACCCGACTGCCATACTTTAAAACGGCTTTTTCTACCTGCTCAGGGTCTATGTTGTAGGTATCTAAGTCAATATCCACAAATAGAGGCGTCGCTCCTGCTCTTAATATAGCTTCTCCAGTAGCAGCAAAAGTAAAGGGAGTAGTAATAATTAAATCTTCTTCATCAAAAAATTCCTTTCCTTTTGTTTTTATAGCCAACGCTCTTAAAGCAAGGACGAGAGCATCGGTTCCCGAAGAAACCCCTACAGCATACTTAGTACCCACAAAGTCAGCAATTCTCCTCTCAAGTTCAGAAACTTCTGGACCTAAAATGTAGTTTGCACTGGCAGAAACTTTAAGTAAAGCTTCATCTATATCTAGCATTAACTCTCTATACTCCCGGGCTAAATCAAGCATAGGTATATTTTTTTTATCTAAGTTACTCGACAAAGTCTCTTCCTGAAGAAACTTCTCAGGTGAAAGAGGAGTAATTCCATCTAAACTTTGAATTTGTTTCTTAGTAAGAAAAATGCCATTTGAAAAAAGCCGTTTAAAAGCAAAGATAGAAGAATATGTTCCTATATCATCGTAGTTTAAAGCCTCCTTTACATTGGCACCTGTTACAGTTATTACTTTCACTTTTTGAAGGAAGTCCTTAAAAAGCTCTTTAAGTTGTTGAGTGGGGAGGTTCTCTTCAATAATAGGTAAGATTGAAGCAGATAAAAATAGTTCTTTTCCTTTATTTAAGGCTTCATTAATGGCTCTAAAACTGGAAGAATTTTCATCCTTCATCGCTTCTATAATAACATCTTTATCCAATAAAATACCCATCTAAAACCCCCTTATACTTTCTCTTCAACAACTTGTAAACCATTTGGAGTTAAAAGATAGGAGCTTCCACAATAAGAGCAAATTAATTTCTTGAAAGTACTGGCAGCGACTTCATAAGTTAACACATTACCACACTTACAAACCCAACCTTTATGACGGGCAGGAACCCCTAAATAAAGCGCATAGTCAGGAACATCAGAAGTAACAACGGCTCCAGCTCCTATAAGAGCATACTTTCCAATAGTATGACCACAAACAACAGTAGCATTTGCACCTATTGTAGCTCCCCGCTTTACCAGAGTTGGAAGAAATTCTAACTTTCTTTCTATAAAAGCTCTTGGAGTAAGCACATTAGTAAAAACGCACGAAGGTCCACAGAAAACTTCATCTTCTAGAGTTACTCCTTTATAAATAGAAACATTATTTTGAATTTTACATCTATCCCCTATAGAAACTTCAGGCCCTATCATACAATTTTGCCCAATAATACAGTTTCTGCCAATTTTAGTATTCGGTAATATATGACAGAAGTACCATATCTTGGTACCCTCTCCTATAATAACATTTTCATCCACATACGAGGATTGGTGCACAAAATACTTACTCATACAGTTTCTCCACCGCCAAAGGATGTGCGTTTTCGTTAAATCCCACCGGCTTTAAATTTCTAATGTTATAAACAGCTTCTATTGCAGGGGCTGCATCATCTATACCAAACCCACCTCCTGATAGTATGTCCTCGTAAACCCTAGTATGAAGGTCGGTAAACCCCCCAGAAAATTCAAATTCTTCACAATCTATAACTATAGACCTATAAGTTCTTTTCCCTTCCTTGAGGGCTATTTCGGGTAAATCCTTACTATCAACCGATAAAAACCACCTTACATTTGCCCTTTCTAGCTCTAAATAACCAGCCATCTTCTTTAAAGGTTCTGAGTAATGAACCTCTACATGCTGAACTTTTCCAAAAATCCAAATCAACATATCAAAAAAATGAATGCCTATATTAGTAGCCACTCCTCCGGACTTATTTATGTCCCCTTTCCAAGAAATAAAGTACCATTTTCCCCTTGAGGTAATGTAAGTTAAATCTACATCAAACTTTTTTTTGGAACTATTTTTACTTACCTTCTCCTTAAGAGTTTTAATTGCTGGATGAAGCCTTAATTGAAGCACATTAAAAACTTTTCTACCAGTTTCTCGCTCTATCTCTCTTAAAGCATCTAAAGTCCATGGATTAAGCACAAGTGGCTTTTCACAAATGGCATTAGCTTCATTCCTTAACGCAAAACGAATATGCGCATCGTGTAAGTAATTTGGAGAGCATATTGAAACAAAATCTACCCCTTCGCCACGACGACGAAGCTTATCAATATGTCTATCAAATCTCTCAAACTCTATAAAGAAATCAGCATCTGGAAAATAGCTATCAATTATTCCAACACTATCACATTTATCTAAAGCAGCAACAAGCAAATTACCAGTATCTTTAATAGCCTTCATATGTCTTGGAGCTATATAACCTGCAGCACCTATCAACGCAAATTTTCTCATATTCCCTCCTCAGATTTAAAGTCTCCAATATATAAAATCCTTTCCTCTAATTTCGTTAAGATTATACATTCCTCTAACATCAATTAAAACCGGTCTATGCTCTTTTCTGAGCAAGGATTTTATTGTTTCTAAATCAAAGTTAAGCATAAAATCCTTATGTTTAACAGCAACTACTACAGCGTCATAAGGCATTTCTTCATTTAAAGAGTTTCGTGAGATAAGCTCTAATCCATATTCTTTCCTAACCTCCTCAGGATAAGCATACGGGTCATACACATAAGTTTCTATTCCAAAACTTTCTAATTCTCTAATAAGATCAATAACTTTTGAGTTTCTGATATCAGGAATGTTTTCTTTAAAAGTGATTCCCAATATAAGAACTTTACTTCCCCTAACAGTTTTCCCAGCTCTTATTAGAGATTTAACTGTATTCTCAGCAACAAACTTAGGCATATTATCATTAATACGACGCCCAGCAAGAATAACTTCAGGATGATGACCTAATTCCTGGGCTTTAAAAGTTAAATAGTACGGGTCAACACCTATACAGTGTCCACCTACTAACCCCGGTTCAAATTTTAGGAAGTTCCACTTTGTACCAGCAGCTTCTAAAACAGCCTTTGTATCTATCCCCATCTTATTAAATATCATAGATAACTCGTTCATTAAAGCAATATTTAAATCTCTCTGAGTATTTTCAATAACCTTAGCTGCTTCAGCTGTCTTTATAGAAGGTGCCTTATGTATTCCAGCTTTTATAACAGACCCATAAAGCTCTGCTAAAAAATTGGTAACTCCAGGAGTATCCCCAGAAACGACTTTTACTATCTTATCTATAGTATGCTCCTTATCACCAGGATTAACCCTCTCAGGGGAGTAACCTACATTAAACCCTTCTTTCCACCTTAAACCACTTTCTTGCTCAAGAATAGGGACACATATTTCTTCCGTAGCCCCAGGGAAAACAGTAGATTCATAAACAACTATAGCCCCTTCGGGCATATACTTACCTACCGTCCTAGTAGCAGATTTTAAAGGTCTTAAATCTGGAATCTTGTGCTTATCAATAGGAGTCGGGACTGTAATTATTATTACCTTCGCCTCAGATAACTTCTCCGGATCAGAAGTAAAATCAATAGAACACGATTTAAGCCTCTCACTATCAACTTCACGAGTCCTGTCAATCCCCGAACGAAGCTCTTTTATACGCTCTTCATTTATATCAAAGCCTAAAACATTGTACTTCTCATCTAAAAGAACAGCCAAGGGAAGCCCTACATATCCTAATCCCACAACAGCAATCTTTTCCTTATTTCCCTTTGTGAAGGAGTTTAAGTTCATAATATCCCCCTTTTTTTATAATAAAATTTCCCACAAGCCTCAGTGAACAGGAGAAAAACGTATGCCCCAAAAACATGTAACATACATCTTATTCCTTTGCTCCCTCAGCTTGGCTTTAAAATATCTTTTTACTCCAATTTTTCCATTTGCTATAGCAACTGTAATTATAATTCTAATCTTCGCTAGGTCAAGATTCTACTGGAAAGACCTGGCTTTAGGAGCAGTCAGCATCTTAGTAGTAAGCATTATTAATTCACCTATAACACCTCATATATCTAAGGTTATCTGGATAAAAGACTACCACGAAAACTTCAAAATTGCTGTAGTTGAGGGGTGGAAGTGGATTAGGATTAAGGAAGGAGAGAATGTAGAAGTAGGAGACATAATAAATGAAGATGGACGAGTTTTACTTAAAGGAAGCGGGCTGGGGGTTGCTCTTGAGAGGTTGAGGTATAGGCTATACAGGGAGCTTGAGGGGGCAGTTGACTACCCGATATCGGCGGTTGCAGGGGCGTGTACTCTCGGAATACGGTTTGAGCTTCCCCCCTCTCTCAAGGGGTACTTTTCCCTCTCTGGGCTTTACCACTTCCTTGCAATTTCAGGGCTCCACATCGGAATTGTTATAGGAGCTCTCGCCGGCCTCTTAAAACTCCTTAGGCTTCCCAGACCCTTAACTGCCGCTTCCCTAATAATGCTCCCCCTGATGCCCCTGACAGGGTTACCTCCGTCCGCGCTGAGGGCTTACCTCTTTATGTTCCTCATAGCCTTAGGAATTGAGGAGTTCAGAAAGATTACTCCCCTTTACCTTTTAGGGGTTGTCTTCCTCCTAACGGTTCTCTTCGGTAAGTTTAACCTCTCGGCGGCGCTTTCTTTTGCGGCAGTAGGAGGAATATTCCTGAGCGTTGAGGGAGAGGGAAGTAAGGCAGAAAAAAGCTTTAAAGTTGCGGTTGCTCCCATGCTCTTCACTCTGCCGATTGTCCTTCAAGTTTTCGGAACGGTCAATGTAATGTCGTGGCTCACAACGATTCTGGTAGGTTTTATCTTTACTCCTTTTCTCATAAGCGTTTTCCTGATGGAGATAACTCTTTACAAAGTGGAGGTTATTAACAGGGCAGTTGAGATTCTGGGGGAGCTCTTCATCAAAACCACCCAGCTCTCATTCCACTATACAAAGTGGGCCGTAATCCACAGCGAAATTTCCCTATTTCTGGCCGGAATTACTTATATCGCTTGCCTGGTTCTTTACCTGTGGGGCAGGGTAAGGTTTATACTGGTTCCGCCGGCACTTCTGTTGGTTTACGCGATTTTCAACCAGACGGTAATTACCGGGAAGGAGCTCCACCTGAAAGGCTGGAAATTAAACTCATTCCGGTTTATCTCAACCGAAGGACAGAGGTACAGGGACTGTAAAATCTACGGCACGTACGTAATGCCGGCAACGAGGAAGCTACTATTCGGGAACCGACTGATAGATGAGAGGTTATTAAGATTTGAAGGTAAGGGCTTACACAAAAGAGAAGTACATTGAGCTGGTAGGAAGGGCAATTGAGAGAACTTCTCTTTAAAGAGGCCTTTGAAACAACCCTGAGAGGACTTAAAAATTGGAGTAAAATTCCTCCAGCAAATCTGAAAGAGGAGAAGGAAGATGCTTGAGCACCTTGGCTCTTTTGAGAGAACCCACTACTGCGGTGAGATTTCTGAGAAGGACGTAGGTAAAGAAGTAAGAGTAACCGGCTGGGTTGATACTACCAGAGACCACGGAGGAGTTGTATTTACAGACCTAAGGGACAGAACGGGAAAAGTACAGATTGTTTTCTCCCCCGAGATTTCTGAGGAGCTTGTTGAGAAGGCAAAAAAGCTAAGGCACGAGTTTGTAATAGCCGTTAAGGGAGAGGTCAGGAGAAGGCCTCCCGGGACAGAAAACCCAAAGCTCAAAACAGGGGAGTTTGAGATATACGCAAGGGAGCTCCAGATTTTAAACCGCTCACTACCCCTACCTTTCCCGATTGAGGACGAGGTTAAGGTAAGCGAGGAGGTCCGCCTCAAGTACCGCTTCCTTGACCTGAGAAGACCCAAAATGGCCCAGAACATAATCTTCCGCCACAGAATGTATCAGGTTGTCAGGGAGGTCTTTAACAGGGAGGGCTTCATAGAGATAGAAACCCCTTACCTGACAAAGAGTACTCCCGAAGGAGCAAGGGACTTCCTCGTTCCCAGCAGGATTTACCCGGGCAAGTTCTACGCCCTTCCCCAGTCTCCGCAGCTCTTTAAACAAATCCTCATGGTTTCGGGATTTGATAAGTACTATCAAATTGCAAGATGCTTCAGGGACGAGGACTTAAGGGCCGACAGACAGCCCGAGTTCACCCAGATAGACTTTGAGATGTCCTTCGTAAGGGAAAGGGACGTAATGGAGGTGGCCGAGAAGGTTTTAAGGGCCCTCTGCAGGGAGCTCTTAGGGATTGAAATAGGG
>Ga0256837_1000970_pt1 | contig 21159 bp, 24 predicted proteins | sample 4562384metaG_FD_185976 | JGI IMG/M metagenome (GOLD analysis project Ga0256837, IMG submission 185976) | Hydrothermal vent microbial communities from Guaymas Basin, Mexico - 4561-384 | ecosystem: Environmental > Aquatic > Marine > Hydrothermal vents | place: Mexico: Guaymas Basin | collected...
CTCCATCTATTAAGAAAACTTCCTCAGAAAAACGGCTTTCTTTCGCAGCTAAAAGTTCATCTATTTTGTCATAATCTCCAACGCCAGTAAAGATATCTACCTCTGGCATATCTGCAGCTAACTCTTCACGATAACGCTCAGAAAGGCAACCTGCAACTACTAAAAGTGAGTCCTCTTTTCTAGTATCATGAAGATTTAAAATAGTGTTAATACTCTCCTCTTTTGCTGCGTCAATAAAGCCACAAGTATTTACTATGATTACATCTGCATTTTCATTGTCATCGCTAAGTTCAAAGTTTTGAAGTCTACCCATCATCACTTCTGTGTCGACAAGATTTTTGGTACATCCCAGAGATACTATGTGGAGTTTGTTTGCCATTGTTACTACTTTATAAATATTTTTCGTATTATACTATAATACATTTATGAAAATATATGATGTTCTTATTTTGGGTGCTGGTGCAAGTGGTTTGATGTGTGCTTCACATTTGGATTCCGCTCTACATGTAGCCATAGTTGATACAAATGAAAAAGTTGCAAAAAAACTAAAAGTATCTGGTGGTGGAAAATGTAACATCACATCCCTACATGTAGACGAGGGTAACTTTGATGGTGATGAAGATTTTATATCTTATGCTCTGAATAATTTCTCAAAAGATGATTTGTTAGAGTATTTAAACGCCAATGGATTAGAGCCAGTTGTTCGTAAAAATCGCTACTACTTTTGTAAAGATTCTTCCGATGAGATTATAGATATTTTAAAGAAAAACTCTCTACATGTAGAGAAGTTATTAAATACAAAAGTTCTACATGTAGACAAAGTGAATGAAATTTTTGAAGTAAAAACAGATAAACAAATACTAAAAGCAAAAAAACTAATAGTAGCGACTGGTGGAAAAAGTTTTAGTACTCTTGGTGCATCTGAAATAGGTTTACAAATCGCAAAAAGTTTTGATATAAAAGTAAAAGAGTTTACTCCTGCTCTTGTTGGTTTAACAGTCCAACCAGAACAGTTTTGGATGAAAGAGTTGAGTGGCCTTTCTTGTTATGTAAATATAAAAGTAGAAGATAAAATACTAAAAGAAGATTTACTTTTTGCTCACAAGGGTATTAGTGGACCTGCAGTTTTATCTGCCTCTCTTTATTGGAAAAAAGGAAATATAAGTATTGATTTTTTACCAAATGAAAATATTTTAGAGCTTATAAATGGAAGTAAAAAACAAGTAAGTTCTGTGATAAATCTTCCAAAACGACTTTCAAAAGCAATACTTAAAGCTCTACATGTAGAGGATATTGAGTGTAAAAAGCTTAGTAAAGAGATGATAATAAACTTAGAAAAAATACATAACTATGAGTTTGCACCAGCTGGTAACTTTGGTTTTTCTAAGGCAGAAGTCTCTCGCGGTGGAGTTTTGACTTCAGAGTTAAATTTAGCAACATTTGAAGCGCTACATGTAGAGGATTTATACTTTATTGGTGAAGTTGTCGATGTTACAGGTGAGCTTGGCGGTTACAATTTTCAGTGGGCTTTTTCATCTGCTGTAACTTGTGCGCAAAATATAAAGTAAATTTTGGTACAATCACTAATATAAAAAGGAATAAAACAATGAAATACATTTTAATACTACTATTGGCACTTTCAACAATCAATGCAGATAAGGTAATAAACCGTACTATGGCTTGCCCAAGTATCATGCTTCTTCAAAAAGCACCAGTTGATACAAAAGATAATTATATGGATTTAAATATGTATGCAATGGCTAATTCATGTATATTTTTAACAAAAAAATCTTCTATAGAGTCTGTAGGCTATAACGCAAACAATTCAAAAGATATTTACCAAGAGATTATTTATAGAAAAACTGGTGTGCATCTTTTTGTAAAAAGATCAGATATTATTATTGAAAAATTTGGAAGAAAAAGCACTTTTAGATTTTAAAATCTAAATGGTGTTCGAGAGAAGATTTGAACTTCCGACCACTTCGATGTCAACGAAGTGCTCTACCCCTGAGCTACCCGAACAGTTACAAAATTTTAACTAAAATTCCTTAAACTAATTACTATATTTACTTTTATTTTAGGTTTATTAAGTGTATAATTCCGAGATAATTAATAAAGTATTACAAGGCAAGTTATGAACTTAACTGAGTTAGAAGAAATTGGTCTAAAAAATGTTGGTAAAATCTACCATAACCTAAGCTATAAAGAACTAATCAAGCATGAGTTAGAAAATGGTGAATGTAAACTTACAAAAAAAGGTGCAACTGCTGTAGATACTGGTGTTTTTACTGGTAGGAGTCCTAAAGATAAGTATTTTGTAGATCGTGATCCATCTAACAGATATATTGCTTGGGGTGATGTAAACCAGAAAGTTTCTGCTGAGATTTTTGACGAACTTTTAGAAATATCTAGAGAGCAATTATCTGGAAAAGATTTATATGTAACTGATGTATTTTGTGGTGCATCTGCTGCTTCAAAGAGATCAGTTCGTTTCATAACAGAGATAGCTTGGCAATCTCATTTTGTTAAAAATATGTTTATTCGTCCTGAACCATCTGAACTTGAAAAATTTTCAGCTGATTTTACAGTTTTAAATGCTTGTAAAGCTGTTAACGATAAATGGAAAGAGCATGGACTTCACTCAGAAGTTTTTGTACTGTTTGATATTGAAAGAAGTATGTGTATTATTGGTGGTACATGGTATGGTGGTGAGTTGAAAAAAGGAATTTTTTCAATGATGAACTACTGGTTGCCACTAGAGGGTAAACTATCTATGCATTGTTCTGCTAATGTTGGTGAAAAAGGTGATACTGCACTTTTCTTTGGTCTTTCTGGTACTGGAAAAACTACACTTTCAACAGACCCACATCGCGCACTTATTGGTGATGATGAACATGGTTGGGATGATTATGGTGTATTTAACTTCGAGGGTGGATGTTACGCAAAAGTAATCAATCTTGATGGTAAAAGTGAACCAGAAATTTATAACGCTATTCGCGAAGATGCACTACTTGAAAATGTTGTGATGTATGGTGAGGGTGAGGTTGATTATGAAGATTCTACAAAAACTGAAAACACTCGTGTATCTTACCCTATCGAGCATATAGATAACCATAAAGAAGATTTAATGGCAGGTCATCCTGAAAATATTATCTTCTTAACTGCCGATGCTTTTGGCGTACTTCCTCCAGTTAGTAAACTTACAAAAGAGCAAGCAATGTATTACTTTTTAAGTGGATATACTGCAAAAGTTGCTGGAACTGAGCGTGGTATCACAGAACCAACTGCAACTTTCTCAGCTTGTTTTGGTGAGGCATTTTTACCACTACACCCAACTGAATACGCAAAACTTTTAGGTAAGAAAATTGATGAACATAATGTTAATGTTTATCTTGTAAATACTGGTTGGACTGGTGGTAAATATGGTGTTGGTCATAGAATGAGTATTAAAGATACAAGAGATTGTATTAATGCTATTTTAGATGGAAGTATTCAAAACTCCGAGTTTGATATTACAAAAACTTTCCGTCTACATGTACCAAAAACTCTAGGGGATATTAATCCAGAGATATTAAACCCTCGTAATGCATGGGTGGATAAAGACGATTTTGACAAAACTCGTGATACTTTAGCTAAGATGTTTATTGAAAATTATAAAAAATATCAAGATGGAGACCATCCAGATTACGCGCCATTCGGCCCAATAGTCGGGTCATAAGTTTAAATAGCAATGCACTTACTGCGTTGCTACGCTCGTCATGCACAATAGTGCACTTCCTCACTAAGCGCCTTGTAATTGCATCACTCTTTAAATTATACCATCAGCTTGAACGTATGGAATATTTTGGAACAAAATGTTCACGGGAGTTCAAAGTAGGCTGATGGTACACTTTTAGTGTAATAGCTCTACATGTAGAGAACTAAACCTTCTTCTTTTTCTTAGTCGCACCTTCAAGATAAAGCCACAAAGCCCCACCAAACACAACAAGTATAATAGGAGCTATCCAAGGTTTTTCACCTATAAATTCAGCAACTTTCATAAGTGGAGCACCAGAATAGTAGCTACCAAGTCCTACAACTAAAGTCCAAATAACTGAACTTCCAATATTTAATATGGTAAACTTTTTAAAGTCATATTTTGTAAGACCAATGGCAATTGGGATAAGTGTTTTTATGCCATACACAAATTTTTGAAATAGAATAATCCAAGAGCCATAGCGTTTCATAAGTACATGGGAAAGTGCTAGTTTTCGTCTGTGTTTACGTATACCATCCATCATCATAGTCTTTTGGTATCTTGCCATATAAAAGAGCATAACATCACCAAGTGCATTTGCTACAAAAGCTACAGCCATTACAGTTGTTAAATCCATTTTACCCATATATGACAAAACGCCAGCACCAACTAACATAACAAACCCACCACCAAGTGAGTATAAAAATAGTATTATATATCCATAAGTCTCTAGTTTAGTAAAAATATCTTCCATTAAAAATCCTTGATTGTATCTATTATAGTTTTTTGATTTTTTGTATCTCGTCACGAAGACGAGCAGCTTCTTCAAAATTTAACTCTTTAGCAGCTGCTTTCATCTTAAGCATTAACTCTTTTGTTATTGCCTTTTTCTCTGATGCTGGCATTTTATCCATTTTTTTATGTTTTTGGTATAAATCACCATAATCTTCTAGTTTTAAATTTTCATCTAGTTTACGAATGGTTGTAGTTGGAGTAATTCCATGCTTTTTGTTATATGCTTCTTGAATCTTTCTTCTACTTGTTGTTGTATCTATCGCTTTTTGCATTGATTTTGTAATGCGGTTTGCATAGAGTATTACTCGTCCATTTGCATTTCTAGCTCCACGACCAATGGTTTGAATAAGTGCAGTTTCACTTCGTAAAAAGCCCTCTTTATCTGCATCTAAAATAGCTACTAGAGATACCTCTGGCAAATCTAAACCCTCACGAAGTAAGTTGATTCCTATAAGTACATCAAACTCTCCAACACGCAAGGCTCGTATGATTTGGTTGCGCTCAATGGTATCTATGTCAGAGTGCATATACTGAACTTTTATACCTAAATCTGCGAGATATTTTGTAAGAGCTTCTGCCATTTTTTTAGTTAAAACTGTTATGAGAACTCTCTCACCCTTGGCAACTATCCCTTTTATCTCATCATGTATATCTTCAACTTGGTTATCTGTTGGTTTTATCTCTAAAATAGGGTCAAGCAAACCAGTAGGGCGAATGATTTGCTTTGCTGTAACGCTAGACATCTCTAACTCATACTCAGCTGGAGTTGCTGATACAAAAAGATAATGGGGTGCTTTGTTTATGTACTCGTCTGCCATAAGTGGACGATTGTCAAGGGCTGAAGGGAGTCTAAATCCATAATCAACAAGCACCTCTTTTCTAGCCCTATCCCCTGCATACATTCCACGATACTGAGGTAAAGATACATGGCTTTCATCAACTATAACCAAATAATCTTGATTGCGTTGTGCAAAATAATCTAGCAAAGTAAAAGGAGCTTCTCCTGGTTTTTTATCTGTTAGAAGTCTTGAGTAGTTCTCAACCCCTTTACACATTCCAGTAGTTTGAAGCATCTCTAAATCAAACTCAACTCTTTGCTTTAGTCTCTGATACTCTACGAGCTTTCCCTCTTTTTGAAAGTAAGCAAGTCTTTCATCTAGCTCTTCTTCTATCCGTTTAATTGCTCGACTCATCTTTTCTTGTCCAACGCTAAATTGTGAAGTAGCATAAATAGTGAACTTTTTGTGATCTTCTAATTTTTTATTGTCAATAACTTCAAATGTATAAATCGCCTCAATCTCATCTCCAAAAAACTCAATGCGAATAGCCTCTTGCTCAAAATAGGGGGGATAAATATCTAAACTCTCACCATTTACTCTTATGTGTCCACTGTCAAAATAAGTATCGTTACGAGAGTAGCCCATCTCGACTAAACGAAGTAAAAGTTTTTTCTGGTTTATCTCATCTCCAACTTCAAGTGCCTGAACCATATTTAAGTACTCTTCAGGATCACCCAAACCATAGTTAGCGGACACAGAAGCAATAACAATAACATCATCATAAGAGAGTAGATTTGCAGTAGAGGAGAGCCTCATACGCTCTAACTCATCATTTATAGCAGAGTCTTTTTCTATAAACAGATCTTGACGAGGTATGTAAGCCTCAGGTTGATAATAATCATAGTAAGATACAAAGTACTCAACATGTGCATCAGGAAAGAAACCACGAAACTCAGAATAAAGTTGTGCTGCTAATGTTTTGTTATGAGTCATAATGATTGTAGGCATCTTAACATTTTCTATAACCTTCGCCATAGTGTATGTTTTACCGCTACCTGTTACACCTTCAAGTGTTTGGTAACGATTACCTTTTAGTATCGACTCACTTAACTCTTTGATAGCAGTAGGTTGATCACCAGCTGGTTTATAAGGAGTTTGCGCTTTGAAGTTTATATCTTTTTTCATTGCTGGAATTATAGCTTTTTATTGGAAATAGTGGGGATACTGAGTGTTTTTTTGACAATTGACTTCATAAAGCTTCATACTCTTTCTATGACTTTCTTTGTTTTATGCCAAGAAGTGTTATCTGTTAAAATTATCAGTTTTTTTTCTAATAAATAATATTGACGACTTAATAGTAAATATGGGTGCTTAAAACACTTCACAAGCTATGGTATATTGGTAGTAAACAAAGGTTTATTTACAAATGGCTGTAAAAAAGCTCTAAAATATGCATAAATTGCAAGTCTAAGAATGTAATTTCTAAAGGCTCACGAAGAGGGATAAAAAGATATTTTTGTAAAGATTGTAGAACTTCATTTAGCTCCAGAAGAAGACCAGAACAACTACAAGAAGTGATATTTAAAGAATACTTCTTACAACGACAAACACTCAAACAACTTTCAGTAAAATATTCTAGATCCATAAGCTGGATAGTGAAGCAAAGAGATGAATATATAGTTGATATTAAAGTGCATAATCCAAGAGCCGTAAATTTAGTATGTGATACTACTTTTTATGGAAAAAGAAAAGATAAGCTTGGCACTATAGTATTCAAAGATGTTGGGTCAAAAGAGATACTTATCTGGAAGCATATCGAGAGTGAAACTATCAAAGACTACAAATATTTAAAAGAAGAGCTTATTACACTTGGATATACAATTACAAGTGCAACTTTAGATGGGAAGAGAGGCTTAAACAAGGCTTTTAAAAACATTCCAATACAAATGTGTCACTTCCATCAGAAAAAGATTGTACAACGATATATTACAATGAGACCAAAACTTCAAGCTAGTAAAGATCTCAAGAAAATAGTTTCAAGACTTACTCAAACTACAGAGAGAAACTTTACAAATAAACTTGATGAATGGTACGAAACTTACAAAGATTTTCTAGAGGAAAAAAGTGTATCATCAACTACTGGAGAACTTCATTATACGCATCCAAAAATTAGAGCTGCTTACAGAAGTTTGAGAACTAATTTACCTTACCTATTTACTTATAAAAATCACAAGAACTTAGCTATATCAAACACAACAAATGCACTAGAAGGTGGAGTCTTCTCGCACATGAAGAATATGATTAGTTTGCATCGAGGGTTGAGTAAAAGTTTGAAGCTAAATTTAGTCGATTATTATCTTGTGAATTATAAGAAAAAGTAGAAAAGTAAGCACCCATATTTACTATTAAGTCAAAAATGTCAATTTATGGGAAGTGGTTTTACAAACTTGGCTGTGAAAAAGCTGCCGAAACCATTCTTAAAGAAATCCTAAAATACTCTAAACACATTAGTAACAAACAGTTTTACAAGATTCTAAGCTGCTAAACCTTCCTGCCTATAAGCCTCCCCAAAAACTAGACTACTAAAAATGGAATAATTCTGATAAAATAAGTTATGGAATCTAAAATGTACAAGTTAAACTATTATGTCCCGGCAGATGCTAAAGAAAAAACAAAAGAAGCACTTTTTAATATTGGTGCTGGAAGATTTGATAATTATGAATGTTGTTCATGGGAAACTTTAGGTAAAGGTCAGTTTAAACCTATTGATAACGCAAATCCAACAGTTGGCTCTTTAAATAAACTAGAGATTTTAGATGAGTATAAAGTTGAGATGATTTGTTCAGATGAACTTATTGAGTTAGCTGTAAAAACTTTAAAAGAGACTCATCCGTACGAAGAAGTAGCCTATGAAGTTTTTAAAATTTAGTTTTTAGAATAGTAGTTGTATTCATCCCAATATTTATTGAATTTTCTAGTATAGTAAAGAGCTGCTTCTTTTTTTGACATCCTCTGAGGGATGGTGTTGTTAGGCTTTTTAGCAACCCAAGTCCCATTTACTAGTTTCATGTCGTATTTGATAAGATAATGATATTCACCGTATGTCATACTTACTCTTTATTTTTTTAATTATGTAATTATAACGCATAATTGGTAATTTGGCTAGATGTTTTATTAAAATAAAATAATAGGTAATATTTAGTTATTAAACTTAATGTAAGCAGTTTTATCTAAACCGATTTACTTAAAATAGATTCTAGACCAACAACTTTAAACTTATACTCCACAACTCCAAGGATAATTACTAAAAGTAAGAACCAAGATTTTTTAAATGCTAATTTCCAGTCTGTAGGGGATGGAGTTCCAGCAAAAATAAGGTTTGCTATAAAATATAAAGTAGCATAATAATAAACCTCATTGTTTATACTTGGTAATATTTTCATAAGGTAGTAGGCTATATAGTAAAGCGCAAAGGGTGCTAAAGATATTATGATAGCATTATACCAAGTGACATTTGATGAGCTTACACTTCCTAGAGTTATACCGCCATTATATTTTTTTGGAATTATTGAGAACTTAGTTGGTTTCCCAAAAGTTATAAATGAAGCGAGAAGATGCATAAGTTCATGCATAAATGTACCAGGTAAAGTTAATAACGATATAAGATAAAAGTTGTTGATTCTTTTAAATATAAAAAGTGTTACAAATATGATAATAACACTAAAAATAGTAAGTGAAGATATATCAGCTAATCCGAAAATATCTTTATATTTTGAAATATATTCCATTTAAATTTAATCCTTGAGTTTAATATGATATTATATTATACTTTTGTGCTAAAATAATACAGATAAAAAAATATAGGAATAATTATGGAAAATCAAACAACTTTGCAAAAATTAAATGAAAAAATATCAACAATACTAAACCAACACCAAGCACTAAAAGCTGAAGTTGAGATTTTACGCACAGAGCTAGTTACACTAAAGTCTGAGCGCGAAATAAAAAACCAAGAGATAGAAAAACTTATAGAACAAAATGTACAAAAAGATTTAGAGATAGAAGAGATAGTAGATAAAATCGAAAGTATAATGGGTTAAGATGAGTCAAAAGATAGGTTTATACATTGGTGGCAAAAAGTTTGAAGTAGATGTAGATGATAATTTTGCACCATTTTTAAAGCATCAAATGTCAAGAGATTTTAATGTAGATGGCAATAATGATTTAAAAAAACTACTTCAAGCATATGTTAGAAAAAGCCATGAACTTTACCTTCAAGAGATTGAGATTGGAAATATTATGAAAAAGTGTAATAATTTAGAATAGAATAAGCTTTAAATGATATAATTTCGCCCTACATAAAATGTGCGTTCGTAGCTCAGCTGGATAGAGCACCGGTTTGCGGTACCGGCGGTCAGGGATTCGAATTCCTTCGAGCGCACCATGTAAACTTCATAAATCAAAGAGTTTCCATGAAACTACTTTTTCTACTGCTAATAACACTAACAATACAAGCCAAACTAATAAACTTCGATATAAAACCAGACTACTTAAAATCAAATAAATTTATGAGTATTAAAGTTCTTGATTCTATGGAACTTGATTTTGATGAATACGATGATATTGCTGTAAATGAACTCTCTGCACTAGCATATAAAAAGAACAAACTTTATGCACTAAGTAATCTTGGTTATCTATATACATTTAAAATAAAACTCAAAAAAAATAAAGTAAGTAGACTAACATTAAAAAAAGCAGTTAAGTTAAAGAAAAAAAATAAAAAAAGATTAAAGAAAAAATATAGAGATGCTGAGGGTATGGTTCTTGTAGATGATGAACTTTATATATCTTTTGAGCGAAAGCCTCGCATAGATGTATTTAACCTAAATGGTAAAAAACTTAGAAAATATAAAATTCATAAAGAGCTATCATATATAGGTAACTATCAAAGTAAAAACAAAGCTCTCGAAGCAATAGCTTACAATAAGAAGTACGGTATTTTAACTGCACCTGAATTGCCATTAATTGGAGAAGATGAGGATCTACATGTAATCTATGCTAAAGATAAAAAGTATAAATTTGCTTATTTTTCTTCATTGACAGCAATGGAGTTTATAGATAAAGATAGACTTTTGACACTCGAGAGAAGTTTTAATCAACTTACTCGTCAGAGAATTATAGTTTTAAAAGAGGTAAATTTATCTAAAATCAAAAAAGGTGTATGCCGCTCAAAAATATTAGCTATATTAAATAGTTCTAAAGGTTGGAAACTAGATAACTTTGAAGGACTAACAAAAGTTGGAAAAAATAAATTTCTAATGGTTAGTGATGATAATAGAAACTTTTTCCAAAAAACACTATTGGTGCTTTTTAAAATTATTGATTAAGAGTTTATCTCATTTTTTATGATTTGTGCTAGCTCTGAACACTCTTTAATCTTTTGTGAGTAGTTTAGATTTTCCTTTAGTAGTATATCTATAAAGGCAGAACCAACTATAACACCATCTGCACCTTTTACTTTATCTTTAGCAGTTTTAGCATTTACCCCAAAACCAACATAAACAGGTGTTTTAGTGTACTTTTTTATACTTCCTAAAAATGGTTGTAAATCTTCAGCTACCCCTGAGCCAGTAATACCAGTATATGCAACCATATAAATAAATTTTTGAGCAGCACTAACTACTTCTTTAATTCTATCTTCACTATCAGTTGGAGCTACAAAAGAGATGTTTGCTACATTGTTGTTGCTAAATAATTTAGAATAAACCAATGCTTCTTCATGTGGTAAATCAGGAATAATTAATCCATTTACACCAATCTCATTCGCAAATGGGATAAGTTTATCCATATCTTGTTGATAAAAAGAGTTGAAGTAACCCATCCAAAGTGTGTCTACATGTAGAGCTACTGCCTTGCTTATCTCTCTTAAATGCTCAAACTTAAAGCCATTTTCAAGTGAAAGATGATTTGCTTTTTCTATGAGAGGTCCATCAGCAACAGGATCTGAAAAAGGAACGCCAAGTTCAAGAGTATCTACACCATTTTGCCCAAGTGCTAATGCTAAATCAATACTAAAAGATTTTTCAGGATAGCCTGAAGTTATATATGCTACAAGTTTTTTCATATGTTATTTTTTATCCAAGTCAGGTAATTTTAGTAGAGAAAATTTTATATGTGTGAGCTCATTATCTAGTTTTAAATCTTCATTCCATTGAGCGAACATATCACTTATGCTTAGAAGCCAGTTAATGGTTTCTTCATTTACAGCTTCATGCTTGGTTCTTAATTGTTCAAGCGAGTCTTCAACAAAGGCTGCAAGTTTTTGCATCTGTTCTATTTGAAGATATCCTGAAGCTGATTTTATATTGTGAAAAACACGAAAAAGTTCATTTATACTTAGCTCAAACATATTTGGTTTTGATAGGTCAATAATGAGTATTTCCATATTGTCAACCATCATAGAATAGTGGTCTAAGAACTCATCAACAATTTCATAATCAAAGTTAGCCTCAAGCTCAGATCTCACACCCATAAAATATTTCTCCTATATAGTTCAAATTATAGCAATTTTTAGTTAAAATACTGTTATGAATAAAAAAATGACAATAACTTCAATCAAAAAAGCTAAGGGTGTAGAGCCATTAGTGATGATAACGGCTTATGATGCGTTATTTGCAAAACTTTTAGAAGAGAGTGCAGATATGATTTTAGTTGGCGATAGCTTAAATATGAGCTTTGCTGGTAAAAATGATACTTTGTCTGCAACACTAGATCAGATGATTTACCATACTAATGCTGTTTGTTCAGGAGCAAAAAATAGTTTTGTGATATGTGATATGCCATTTGGAACTTATACTAACAAAGAAGAGGCTTTAAAAAATTCTATAAAAGTGTTTCAAGAAACTTCAGCGGACTCTGTAAAGATAGAGGGTGGGGAAGATAAAGCAAATATAGTTGAGTATCTGACATCTAATGGAATCTCGGTTTGTGGTCATATTGGTTTGCTTCCTCAAGCATTTCGTGCAGAGGGTGGATACAAAGTTAAGGGTAAAACAGCAGACGAAGAACTTCAACTTATTAAAGATGCTCAATCAATCGAAGAAGCAGGAGCATTTTGTATAGTTATAGAGGGTGTAAAATCTGAAGTAGCTAGGGTTGTTGCAAACTCTGTAAAAGTTCCAGTTATTGGGATTGGTGCTGGTCTACATGTAGACGGACAAGTGCTTGTATTTTCAGATATGCTTGGACTTTTTGAAGAGTTTACTCCAAAGTTTGTAAAAAAGTATCTAAATGGAGCTAGCTTAGTAAAAGATGCTCTGTCTACTTATGCAGATGAAGTTAAAACTAAAAAATTTCCAACAGAGGAATACACTTACTAGATGGAAAGACTTGTTGAGATAGAGAAGTTTGAGAGTGAAGAATCAACAGAGGTAACTCTACGCCCAGATGCTTGGAATGAGTATATTGGTCAAGAACAAATCAAAAAAAATCTGGGTGTATTTATAGAAGCAAGTAAGAAAAGAGATGAAGCTCTTGATCATGTTTTGTTTTTTGGACCTCCAGGGCTTGGGAAAACAACATTAGCGTTAATTATCGCAAATGAAATGAATGCAAACATAAAAGTAACAGCAGCTCCAATGATAGAAAAAAGTGGTGATTTAGCTGCACTCTTAACAAACTTAGAAGAGGGTGATATACTTTTTATAGATGAGATACATAGACTCTCACCAGCAGTTGAAGAGATACTTTACTCATCAATGGAAGATTTTCGCATTGATATTATTATAGGGAGCGGTCCTGCTGCTCAAACTGTAAAGATTGATTTACCAAGATTTACTCTCATAGGTGCCACAACTCGTGCAGGAATGCTTTCAAATCCTCTTCGTGATAGATTTGGGATGAACTTTAGAATGCAGTTTTACACTCATGATGAACTAGCAAAAATCATATCTCAAGCATCAGATAAACTTGATAAACAGATAGTTAAAGAAGCAAGTTTTGAGATAGCAAAAAGAAGTCGTGGAACACCTCGTATAGCCCTTCGTTTACTACGTCGTGTTAGAGATTTTGCAGATGTTGCAGATGAGTTGAGTATAAATCATAAAAGAACGAAATACGCACTTGATGAACTTGGTATAAACTCACATGGATTTGATGAGATGGATATAAGACTTTTAAACTTACTTATTGATGCAAAAGGTAAGCCTATGGGACTTAGCACAATAGCAGCAAGTTTAAGTGAAGATGAAGGCACAGTTGAAGATGTACTAGAGCCATACTTAATTGCAAACGGTTACTTAGAGAGGACTGCTAAAGGTAGAAAAGCTACTAGAAGTACTTATGAAATTTTAAATAAAGAGCATCTACATGTAGAGCAAGGTAGTTTACTTTGAAACCTAAGTATTTTATAGCTATTTTATTTGCATCATCACTTTATTGGATGTATTTACTTTATTCTCCGTTTTTGTTAGCGATGATGATAGCTGGACTTTTAGCAATATCTACTGCAAATATTCAAGTTTTTTTTGAAAAGATTTTAAAATCAGAATTTAGAGCTGCAATGGTTTCAACATTGCTTTTAGCTATTTTGTTTTTCGCACCACTTGGATATTTTTTAACTACTTTAACTATCAAGCTAAATACATTAGATCCAAAAGTATTTTTAAATATTGAAGCTTTTGTAACAAACTTCATAAACAATCCACCAGAATTTTTACTTTTTTTAAAACCATATGCAAGTAATTTTTTAAAAGAATTAAACATAAGCGATATGACAACAAATATATTATCTTTAACTGCTACAATAGGAAAGTTCTCAGCTGGATTCTTGAAAAATTCTTTTATGATAATTATCTTTTATTTCTTCGCACAATATAATGGTGCTACTATTATAAACTTTATTAAACGAATAGTTCAGATGTCTGCAGATGATGTAGCACTATTAGTAAATGAACTAAGTTCTGTAATGGGTGTTGTGTTTTATTCTATTTTGGTTACTGCTACATTTGAAGGAATTTTATTTGGTGTAGCTATATCATTTATGGGTTATAACGGTCTTTTATTTGGAATTATGTATGGTTTTGCTTCTTTAGTCCCAGTAGTTGGTGGAGTATTGATGTGGCTTCCTTTTATGCTTTTAGAGTTCTCTATTGGCAATACATCATCAGGTATATTTATAGCACTTTACTCAATTATAGTTATTTCTATTATTGCAGATACATTTATAAAACCTATGATTATTAAGTTTATTAGTACCAATCTATTAAAAGAACATGACAATAAAATAGATGAACTTGTTATCTTTTTTGCAATTATCGCAGGACTTGCAACTTTTGGATTTTGGGGTATGATTTTAGGACCAGCTATTACAGCTTTTTTCTTAACTATTTTAAAACTATTTGAAGCTAGAACTAATGAGTTTGATTTATAAGAAGATTAGTTCTTTTTATAAATCTCAGGATATTCATTTTTAAATCTTCTATGGACCCAAAACCAAAATTTAGGTTCATCTTGGATTAGTTTAGCTAACCAATCAGCTTGTAATTGAGTTGCTTTTTGTATGTCAGCTTTTTCATCTTCTGTTTTTTCTACTTTTATCTCATCAAAAAGAGTTAATTGGTAATGCTCATCATCATCTGTTTTAATTGTAACAGGAATTATACAAGCATCAAATTTTCTAGCAAGAAACGCAGGGGTAGAAGTTTGGCGAATAGTTTTACCTAAAAAAGATACATCTAAACCCTCTTTTTTGCTTATTGTGGTATCTATAATAATCCCAACTGCTTTTTTTTGGCGAAGTTGTTTAATAAGAGGTTTTACTACATTACTTTTTTCTAAAGCAGTATTTCCAAATCTTCCTCGAGATTCTAAAACCCACTCTTGATATTGTAGATTATTCATTTTTTTAAAAACACCAGCAATCTTTTCTACATATAAACCAAGTGCACAAAAACCTAATTCCCATGAGGAGTAGTGAGCACTTACATATATAACAGCTCGTCCATCTTTATGCGCTTGTTCTACAGCTTCTATGTTTTTTATACTTACTTTTTTATATAAATCATGCTCGTTCATATGTCTTATTTCCATAAGGTGTAAGAAGTTATACATGAGGTTTTTAAAGCTATATTTTGTAATATTTACTTTTTCTTCTTTAGTTAATTTGTCACCAAAAATAAAATCTAAATTTGCAAAAGATACATCTCTGTATCTTGCAGATAAATAATAAGCGATAGTGCCTAAAAAAGAGAAGAAAGCTTTTCGTAAATTTTTTGGTAAAATCATTAAAAATTTTTCAAATAGTAAAAATAATTTAAATCCCATTTTAATCTAATCCTAGTTTAATTATATGTGTAATTATACCAAGTAACCTATTTGTTATATTGCCTTTGGTATAATCACGATAATTATACAAAAAAGGGAGTTTGATTATGGTTGCTTCAGATATAGAAGATTTTGCCCAGGGTAGAACAAAAGCACGCGCATATTTTTGTTACCTTTTTTCTAAAAATATTCCCAATAGATTGCCATCGTTATCAATAGAGATGATAATGCCTCGTCTACTTAAAATAAAAGCAGACCTAGAGGGTAGTGATGGTGTATATTTACTTGATTATAAAGGTGTACAACTAACTCCTACTTTTACTAGAGATTCTCAAATAGAGGAAGATGCTGGCCGTATTCGTGCAGATCGTGCTTATTATTATCGTGCTGTTCGTGAAGAGAGATGTACTATTACAGATCCATATCCGTCGCTTATTACCGGTGAGTTATGTATTACTGCTTCTCAACCAATCTATAGTGAAAATGGAACTTTAAAATATGTAGCATGTTTAGATATGCCCTTAGATGAGGTACTTAAAATATCTCACTTAAATACTATGGATTCTTTCTTTTCAAAGTTTTTCAAGTATTCGTATTCAGCTTTTGCTTTTGCACTTATATCTATAGCGATATTGTTGTTTTTTTCTGGTATACAAAACTTTTTTACAAAAAGTATAAGTGTCAATCACCTAATAATTAGTGATATGTTTAAAGCTACAATTTTATTGACGCTATCTTTAGCTATATTTGATTTAGCAAAAACTTTAATAGAAGAAGAAGTACTTGGGCGGCATAAAGAACACAATATTTCAGGTCCACATAAAACAATGGTTAAGTTTTTGGGTTCTATTATTATTGCACTCTCAATCGAAGCGCTTATGTTGGTGTTTAAATTTGCGATTACTGACCCACAAATGCTAGTCAATGCAATATATATTATAGGTGGTGTAGCACTATTAGTAGTAAGTTTAGCAATATATATAAAATTTACAAAATTAAAGATAGATGAATGATAGCAATAGTTGATTATAACATGGGAAATTTAGCAAGTGTAAAAAATGCATTTGCTAAACTTGGTAAAGAGACAGTAGTTGAGAATGATCCAACTAAGTTTAAACAATACGATAAGTTAATTCTTCCAGGTGTTGGTGCTTTTGGTGATGCAATGGAGCATCTTCGTGAGCGAAATATGATAGATGCACTCAGAGATTATGCAGCAAGTGGAAAGTATATTTTAGGGATTTGTCTTGGAATGCAGTTACTTTTTGAATCAAGTGAAGAGTTTGGTGAGCATGAAGGTTTAGGACTTATAAAGGGTCATGTAAAAGCTTTTGATGAGTCTAAATTTAGCGAGCCTTTAAAAGTTCCACACATGGGTTGGAATCGTATGTTTACAAATGAACATCCATTGTTTAAAAATTTAGATGAAAATCATTATCTATATTTTGTACATACTTTTCATGTTACATGTAGAGACGAAGAAGATATTATTGGTCGTACAGAATATGGTTATGAATTTACTTCAGCAGTAGCGCACAACAATGTTATGGGTATTCAGCCACACCCAGAAAAAAGTCATGAAAATGGACTTAAAATTTTAGAAAACTTTATAGGATTATAACAGATGACACTTTACCCAGCAATAGATTTAAAAGATGGAAAAGCAGTTCGCCTTACAAAAGGGCTTATGGATAGCGCAAAAATTTACTCAGATGAGCCTTGGACTTTGGTTAAAAAGTTTGAGGAGATGGGTGCAGAGTGGGTACATTTAGTTGATTTAAATGGTGCATTCGCAGGTGAACCTAAAAACTTAGAGCAGATTATAAAAATTCGCCAAAACTGCAATGTAAAACTTGAACTTGGTGGTGGAATTCGTGATGAAAAAACTATACAAAAGATGCTTGAAATTGGGATTGATAGAATAATTCTTGGAAGTATTGCGGTAAAAGATTCACAGTTTGTAAAAGATATGGCGGCAAAATATCCAATAGCTGTTGGAATAGATGCTATTGATGGTTTTGTAGCAGTTGAAGGTTGGGGCGAAGTATCAGAGATGAAAGCAACTGATCTTGCTCGTGAATTTGCAAATGCTGGTGTTGAAGCTATAATTTGTACTGATGTTGGTAAAGATGGAACTTTATCTGGTGTAAATGTAGAATTTACAGTAGAAATCGCAAAAGCAAGTGGAGTTAGCACTATTGCTTCTGGTGGTGTTAAAGATGAAAATGATATCCAAGCTTTGATAGCTACAAATGAAGTAGATGGTGTAATAATCGGCAAAGCATTTTACGAGGGTACACTTGACCTTCCAAAGATGTTTAAACTGTTAAGTTAAGCTGTACTTAATCATAAAATAAATAGAATTTAGATATAATTTACTTACAAAATATAAATATATATTAAAGAAAAGGATTTCAATTGAAATTACTTGTTGTTGATGACAGTTCTACAATGCGTCGTATTATAAAAAATACTTTGGCAAGACTAGGGCACAAAGATGTTCTTGAGGGCGCTGATGGTCTCGAAGGTTGGGCTGCACTTGATGCAAATCCAGATGTTGATATGCTTATTACAGATTGGAATATGCCTGAGATGAATGGACTTGAACTAGTTATCAAAGTTCGTGCTGATGATCGTTTTAAAGATTTACCGATTATCATGGTAACAACAGAAGGTGGTAAGGCTGAGGTTATTACTGCGCTAAAAGCTGGTGTAAACAATTACATCGTTAAACCATTCACTCCGCAAGTTCTTAAAGAAAAGCTTGGTGCTGTTATGGGCATTGAGGTGTAATGCAAGAGCATTACTTTGAACTTGTAGTCAAACTTTCTTCTCATCATTCTCTTTTTTCAGATTTTTTATCAGATACATTACCAGTAGGATTTGAAGAGACTAATGATGGTTTTATCATTAGAAGTGAAGATGAACTTGACACAATTATTTGGGGATTAGAACAATTCTCAGAAGCCTTACAAAAAGCACTTGGTCAAACTATTGAGCTGGAGTGTAATCAAACAAAACTTAAAAATGAAGACTGGGTTAAAGAGTATCAGCAAAGCATTCAGCCGCTTCAAATTGACAAGTTTTATATTCATCCAACATGGAATGAACCAGATGAAAAACTTATAAATATTGCTATAGATCCAGCATTGGCATTTGGTACAGGGCATCATCCAACAACTGCTTCATCACTAAGAGCAATTGCAAAATATGTTAAAAAAGATTCAAAAGTTTTAGATGTTGGTTGTGGTTCTGGAATACTTGGGGTTGGTGCCATAAAACTTGGTGCAGTTGTAGATGCTTGTGACACAGATGTGGTTTGTGTTGAAAACTCTGAAGTTAATGCAAAGCTAAATGATGTGACTTTTAACAGCTTGTGGGAAGGCTCTTGTTCTTTAACTAAAGAGACTTATGATGTAGTTGTTGCAAATATTGTTGCAGATGTTTTGACATTTATAGCAAACGATTTAAAAAGTGTTCTAAAGCCTGAGGGTATTTTAATTCTTTCAGGAATTTTAGATAAATATGAAGATAAAGTTTTACGATTTTATAAAGATTTAGAGATACTAGAAAAGATAAAAGAGGATGAGTGGGTAACACTTGTTCTAAAAAGAGGAAAATAAAAAACGATGCAAGATAACAATAAACCAAATAATGATGATAATAATTTTTTTAATAAAAACCCACTAATAACTTTTGCTATTTTTTCAGTAGTAATAATCTTACTATTTAAAACACTTATTGGTGATACCACTGGTGCAGCAAATAGTATGGCTGGTACAAGTAAAAGAGTTAAAAACGTAACTTACTCAGAGTTTAAATCGCTTATATCTGAGAAAGCGTTAAAAAAAGTAGATATTGGTCAAACATATATAAAAGCGTATGGTACTGACAATCGTATATATACTACTAGAATTGTAAAAGGTGATACTAAACTTGTAGAATTACTTGAAAAACAGGGCATAGAATATACTGGGTTTTCTGAGACAAACTGGTTTACAGAGATGTTTGGATGGTTGTTTCCATTTTTACTAATTATTGGTATTTGGATGTTTTTTGCAGGTCGTATGCAAAAGAGTATGGGTGGTGGAATACTTGGAATGGGACAATCTAAAAAGATGGTTAATTCTGAAAAACCAAAAACTAAGTTTGATGATGTAGCTGGTGTTGAAGAAGCAAAAGAGGAAGTTCAAGAGATAGTTGACTTTTTAAAACACCCTGGTCGTTATGTTGAGATTGGTGCGAAGATTCCAAAAGGTGTACTTCTAGTTGGTTCTCCTGGTACTGGTAAAACACTACTAGCAAAAGCTGTTGCTGGTGAAGCTGAAGTTCCATTTTTCTCAGTAACTGGTTCTAGTTTCATTGAGATGTTTGTTGGTGTTGGTGCGGCTCGTGTAAGAGATTTGTTTGAGCAAGCTAAAAAAGATGCTCCAAGTATTATATTTATAGATGAGATTGATGCTATTGGTAAAAGTCGTTCTGCTGGTGCAAATATGGGTGGAAATGATGAACGTGAGCAAACTCTTAATCAACTTCTAGCAGAGATGGATGGTTTTGGTACTGATACTCCTGTAATTATTTTAGCTGCTACAAATAGACCTGAGATTTTAGATCAAGCACTTTTGCGTCCTGGTCGTTTTGATAGACAAGTACTTGTTGATAAACCAGATTTTGAAGGTCGTGTTAAAATTTTAAAGGTCCATATGAAGGGCGTTAAAATTGATGATGATGTTGAAGTTGAAGAGATTGCTAGACTAACTGCTGGTTTAGCTGGTGCAGATTTAGCAAATATCATTAATGAAGCAGCATTATTGGCTGGTAGAAAATCTCAAAAAACTGTAAAACAAAAAGATATGTATGAGTCAGTTGAACGTGCTATTGCAGGACTAAGTAAAAAATCTCGTCGTATAAATCCTAAAGAGAAAAAGATAGTTGCTTACCATGAAACAGGTCATGCACTTTTAGCAGAGACTACTGTTGGCGCTAAAAAAGTTTCAAAAGTTTCTATTGTTCCTCGTGGATTAGCGGCTTTAGGTTATACTTTAAACAAACCGGAAGAAAACCGCTTTATGATGCAAAAACATGAAATGTGGGCTGAAGTTGATGTACTTCTTGGTGGGCGTGCAGCTGAAGAGGTATTTATTGGTGAGATTAGTACTGGTGCTGGAAATGACCTTGAGAGAGCTACTGACATTATTAAATCAATGGTACAAACTTATGGTATGAGTGACGTAGCAGGATTAATGGTACTAGAAAAATCAAGACAATCTTTCTTAGGTGCTGGTGCTGCTACTCGTGAGTACAGTGATAAGATGGCTCAAAATATGGATGATTTTATCAAAGCTTCATTAGATGAAAGATACAAGGAAGTATTGACCCGTTTAGAAGAGTATAAAGATGCTGTTGAGGGAATTGTTAAGCTTTTATACAAAAAAGAAAATATTACTGGTGAAGAAGTAAGAGATGTTATTATTGATTTCGAAAAAGAAAATAATATAGAAACTAAGGTAATAGAAGTTGTTGATG